>Ga0190363_1000019_pt1 | contig 100633 bp, 152 predicted proteins | sample 48721867_MG_FD_161272 | JGI IMG/M metagenome (GOLD analysis project Ga0190363, IMG submission 161272) | Hydrothermal vent microbial mat bacterial communities from Southern Trench, Guaymas Basin, Mexico - 4872-18-6-7_MG | ecosystem: Environmental > Aquatic > Marine > Hydrothermal vents >...
GTATGGAATAATTCTCAATGGAATGTTTTGAGTCCTAGAGTTAATTTGACGAGTGTGGCTTATAGCTATTCTGCTAGTAAGCTTTTGCCAACTTCTAGTGATGTTGTTGCTTCTAGATTTGTTGATTATGATGATAATAGCTATTACTGTGATCCTAGTGGGATGAGTGAGCTAAGTGAAATAAATGTAACAGGGGATGCTTATATTGGAAATGATTTGTATTTGAGTGGAAGTTATGGAACTGGGAAAGGAGAGATACATGATGTTTTTAGGGTTTTGAGTCCTAGTGATGAGGATCTTTGGATTGGGTTAACAGGTAATAATAGAGTAGTAGGATTCTATGATTATGTGAATGGAATGAGTATATTTGAGTATAATGAGAGCAGGGGTGAGGTGGATTTCCATAAGGATTTGGATATGAATGGTAATCAGATATGTTTGGATTATTGTAGGAATACGTGGCCTTCTGGGGTAGGAGGAAGCGGAACTGATAATTACATCCCTAGATGGAATAGTGCAGCCAACTTAGAGAATTCAGTAATTTATCAAACAGATGATGGTAAAATTGGAATAAGAACAACCAGTCCAGAATTTAGATTGACATTGGATAAAAATGCTGCTACTCCTGATGGGGGAATATTAGCAATAGGAACTACGGATAGTGGAGCTACTCTTACTATAGCTGGAGCAGGAACCAGACTTATCTGGTATCCAAGAAAAGCAGCCTTCAGAGCTGGAGAAGTAAATTTTGATCAATGGGATGACACTAATATTGGATGGACCTCAGTTGCAATGGGATACAATACGAAAGCTAGTGGAAGCAGTGCTGTGGCCTTAGGTCAAGGTACAACTGCTAGTGGAACGAGTTCAACAGCTTTAGGAGGTTATAGCACTGCTAGTGGAATAGCTTCAACTGCAATAGGAAATGGTGCTCAGGCTACAGGTTCTTATTCAGTGGCTTTAGGTGGGAATAATCCTCGTGCTACTAATTACGGTGCAATTGCAATTGGAAATGATGTCACTGCTAGTGGTCAATTTGCATATGTTATTGGTAAGGGAGCAGGTAGCGGATCCAATGCTCTCATCAATGATATACAAGACTCACTAATGATTGGTTTTAATAGTAATATTCCTACTTTATTTATTGGGCCAAGTAGTGGTTTAGAGACTACTGGTAATGTCGGTATTGGAACAGCTAGTCCAAAATCAAAGTTAGATGTTTCTGGGGACATAACACTTAGTGGGACTGCAAGAAAAATATACTTTGGTGTTGCAGGAGAAAATGGACCTCATGGATTAAATTTCTCTAATGAGCTCTTCGTATTCTATAGGACTTCTCCTAACAATCTTGAGTTTGAACATTCGGATGGAACTGATATCTTAGTTATTGATAGGGATGGAAAAAGGGTCGGTATTGGGACGAACACTCCTGATCCGTATGTTGGTTTGGATATAAGGAATTCTGAACCTCTTGGAAATAGAGGACAGATCATAGCTGATACGTATTTGCTCAGAAATAAGACAGGCTTAGCGTACGTTCCAAGTGATACTGGAGGTTGGATAGATGTTTATGAAGATAATTTAAACTTAAACTTAATGCATGCTATAAGTGGAAAAGGTATTTCATTTAACATCCCAGGCGGTGTTGGCGGCGTCACAAGAATGTTTATTAGATCGGATGGTAACGTCGGTATAGGGACAACGAGTCCACAATCTCCATTACATGTTGAAAAGGACATAGATAATTGGGGTAGAATAGCAAGGTTCTATGATCCTTCAATGGCTGTAGACGATAATATGGTGATTCACCTTGGAAAGAGTGATGGAGGTCCAGCAGCAGAGATAGGATTTACATACAAAGGGGATACATCAGATCAAAATATACTATTTCTAGGACATTATAATAACCCATACATAGTTAAGATAAGAAAGGATGGTAATGTATATGTAGAAGGCAATATCTACAAAACTGGAACTATAAGCTTTGTTCAAGATTATCCTGACCAACCAGGAAAGCAAATAGTATATGTAGCTTTGGAAGGTCCAGAAGCAGCTACTTATATTAGAGGAACTGCCGAATGTAAAGGTGTAGCAACTATTCAATTCCCAGAGCATTTCAAATTAGTAACTAGTAAAGAGGGGTTAACTGCTCAACTAACACCGAGAGGTAAACCTAACAATCTCTTCATAATAAACTTGAGCAACGAAAAGTTAGTAGTTGGTTGTAGTGAAGAAGGAACTTTCGATTATTTCGTTCAAGGAACAAGAGTTGGTTATGAGGATTTTAATCCAATAAAGACAAAATAGTTTGTTGATATTAAATATTGCTACTGAAAAATTGGCAAATCATGAATTACAATTAAAGAGGGAGATGACTAGATTTCAATTTTCCACCTTAAAATAGCAGCTATACCTCCAAGTTGATATAACTGTTTCCCTTCTCTTGTATCTTTAGAAATTATTTCAATTTTAGTTCCAAATTGTTTTGCTTTTTCCTTAAATTCTTTTGTCTCCAAACCTTCAGAAATGAGAATTATATCAACTGCACCTAATTCTAAAGCTTTCATAACTTTATCTTTACCATAAGTTACCATACCACTTTCCTTTTTTAATTCTTCAAAAAATTTTTGTAACAAAGCTTTTTCTTTTGCTATAGCAGCTTCAGCTAAAATGTCTTGTGACTTTTCAACTAGTTCTTCTAGGCCATGTTCATCTGTGTAACCAGTATTTTTTATACCAAGAACTTGTTTTTTAATATCAGTTAAAAGATAATCCCCAGAAAAGAAATTTTCTTTTGCAGGCCCTGGCCCTCCAATTATTATACCTTTCAAATTAAATTTTGAGAAATTATTTCTTACTCTTTCAGCTATTTTTTTATACCAGTCGTTTATTAACCCTTCCCTAACTCTTTGAAAACGCTGAGCACTTTGACCCCCTTTTATAGTTTTTGACGGGACTATTGATTCTAGTCTTTCTAATAACTCAATTTTTTTACCTTTTAGCAAACCAATAGAAGCTTCCCTATTATCCATAACTAAAAGACCAAATAACTCTTTTTCTGCAACCATGTCTTCTAAAGGCCCTAGCTCAAACTTCTTATCACACCAATACTTTTTTATCCTTAACTTTTCTGGAGGTTCTATTGCCCATGCTCTTATATCTGACTCGCCTTCTTTCTCTGAAATGTTACCTGAAAATATAACAAGTCCATTTTCAGGAGTTTTGCTGTAATGCTTAAGGTATTGTAAAATCTTTTCCAAAGCACCTAAAACGTTGTTTCTTACTGTCTTATTCTTAACATTTTCAGTAAGTGTTTGTTCTTGTCTTATCATGTTTATTGCTTCTTGAATGTTGAAGCCTGAAGGTATGTAAAAGCTAACAAGCTCAGTATGTCTACCTTTAATTTTGCTTAATTCTTCAATTAGTTTCTTTACTTTGTACACCTTTTCCTCAACCATACTAACACCTAAAAGAAATAGCTACTCCCTGATTTCAATCTTACCTTTCATAGTTTCCCTAATTATATTCTCACACTTATTTTTATAGGATATCCTTCAACTTCTAAATCTCCTTCTCCAAATTCTAAATTCTTTACTTTCATAGTACCTTTTATATCATCAAAAAATCTTTCTAGTCTCTTCATTATTACTTCATCACATTTTATAGTAACCTTTTCCAAAGGTGCATTTAAAGCTAAACCTCTCCTGCTTTTGTACTTCCTAAGGAAAGATATTATCGCAACTACAATATCTCCTATCTCTTCTGCATCTTTGTCTATAAACTTTTCATTCACTTTTGGCCATTTTGAAACATGAATTGAAATATCTTTTTCAACGTTTCTAAAGTAAATTTGCCACATTTCTTCTGTTATGTAAGGTATTATAGGGGCTAACATTTTATTAACATTTAAAATTAGATTATATAAAGTGAAAAGAGCAGCATCCTTATTCTTATTTTCATACAACCTATATTTTATGATTTCAATATAATTGTCAGCAACATCATGCCATAAGAATTTGTGTAAAACTTCAAATGCTCTTGAAAATTGAAAATTTTCATAATAATAAGTTACTTCTTTAATGACTTTTTGAAGTTTCGTTAATATCCAATAGTCTATTAAAGTTGGTTCAGCTTCTTTAAAATCTTTCAAGTGCATTCTAGAAAATCTAAAAACATTCCACAACTTCGTTAAAAATCTGAATGTGAATTCCATATCTTTCCAAGAAAATGGGACATCATTTCCATAAGCCCCCATCATGATAAGGCCAGCTCTTATCACATCAGCCCCATGTTTTGATAAGACATCATCAGGCATAACAACATTTCCTAAACTTTTATGCATTTCTCTCCCATCAGGCCCAAGAATCATCCCATTTATTAATATTTTTTTCCATGGTTTCATTTTCGTTTCAAGAAAACATCTTAAAATAGTGTAATAGGCCCAAGTCCTTATAATATCATGACCTTGCTGTCTCAAATCATTTGGATAAAGCTTTTTAAACAATTCATCATCTTTCCAATAACCAGAAATTACTAATGGTGTTATTGAAGAATCTATCCAACCATCACACACATCACTTTCTCCAATTATTTTACCACCGCAATCACATTTTTTCAATTTGTACTCCTCTATAGCTGGGTTAACTGGTAAATCTTTTTCTTCTGGTAAATATATTTTTCCACAAGATTCACAGTACCAAAAAGGAATTGGGGTTCCATAAACTCTTTGTCTTGAAAATATCCAATCCCAATCCATAGAATCAATCCAATTTAAAAGTCTCTTTTTCATGTATTCAGGATACCACTCTATATTCTCAGCTATTTCTTTTATTTCTTTTGAAAATTTCACAGCATCTATTGCCCATTGTTTTTTAGTTAAAAATTCTATTGGATTTAAACAAGTTGATCTTTCAGTGTGACAAAGAACATTATGCTTAAATTTTTCTTCTTTCTCTAGAAAACCAAGAATTCCAAGTTCTTCGGCTATCTTTATTCTAGCATCTTCTATTTTCATTCCTTTAAACTTTCCTGCATTTTCATTTAACCTACCATCTTCTGTCACAATGTTTATAGCTGGTAGGCCATATTTCTTTTGCCATTTTATATCAGACTCATCCCCATAAGTACACAAGTAAACAGCACCGCTTCCAAATTTCATATCAACTTCAGGGTTAGTAAGAATTGGAACTTCTCTATTAAATATAGGAAGTTTGGCCTTTTTGTTAACGAATTTTTTATATCTTTCATCTTTAGGATTCACAAAAATTGCAACACAAGCTGGAAGCATTTCTGGTCTTGTTGTTGCAATAGTTATAAAGCTTTCTTCTACAGGAAACTTTATGTAATAAAGAATTCCTTCTCTCTCAATGTAACCAACCTCTGCTTTTGCAAGTGTTGTTTTACATTTTGTGCACCACATAACCGGATGCTCAACTCTTTTTATCAAACCCCTATGATACAAATTTAACAAAGTTTTTTGAACGAATGCTTTGTATTCTTTACTATCACTCCTATATTCAAAATCCCAATCAGCAGAATACCCCATTTCTATCATTTTATTTTTCATCTTCTTTATGCAATCTTCTGTCCAAATTTTACATAATTCTAAAAACTTCTCTTTATCCTCCTTATTCACATTAAAATTCTTTTCAACTTGTAGTTCAGTTGGCAAACCATGGCAATCCCATCCTTGAGGGAGCAAAACGTTAAAGCCTTGCATCCTTTTAAATCTTGCTATGACATCATTCCAAGTCCACCATAAAACATGGCCCATATGAGGTACTCCAGAAGTAAATGGAGGGGGAGTATCTATGATAAAAGTAGGTTTATCACTTTTTCTATTAAATTTGAATATTTTATTCTCTTCCCAAAACTTTCTTATCCTAGGCTCCACTTCTTTAGGATTATAAACTTTTTGCATGAGAGAATTTTATTCTTTCTAATAAATAAATTTTTAAAGAATGTTAAAGCTTTTTAAAAATCTCCTTATTTTCTTAAAATCTTTCTCCATTTTTTCTTTAATTTTTGGAAATCTCATTGCAGCAGAAGGATGAAAAGTTGGAATAAAAATGATACCGTTTTTCTTAATAATTTTTCCATGTAATTTTGATATTTTTGCTTTTTCATCTATCAAAGCCTTTAAAGCAGTATTTCCCAAAAGGACAATTACTTTAGGCTTAATTATCTCAATTTGTTTTTTTGTATGAAGCATACCATGCCTTATTTCTTTTATGTTTGGAGCTCTTTTTCCAGGATAATACTTTACAGGAGATGTTATGAAAACTTTTTCTCTTTTTATTCCTATTGAATTAAGCATTTTTGTTAAGAATTTCCCCGCTCTCCCAATAAAAGGCCTTCCAACTTTGCTTTCTTCTATTCCAGGTGCTTCACCAATGAACATAACTTTAGCATTTGGATCGCCTTCTCCTGGAACAGGCAATCCATATTTATTTTTCCTACATTCTTTACATTTCTTTATTTCATCAGCTATTTTTTCTAAAGCTCTCTTCTTATCAGACATACTTTTTCAGTCCAGGTTTTGGTAAATTTTCAGTATCTATTTCAACTAATTTTCTATTTATAGTGAAACAAACGTTAAAGACTGGAATAGAATCAACAAAAGCTAAAGGTATTCCATAGTGTGCATGTCCATGAACAGCAAAAGTTGGCTTTGTCTTAATAAGAACTTTCTCAAGTTTTTTACTCCCTAAGCCACCATAAACTCTAGGATCTTCACCTTTTAATGTTTTATAAGTTGGTGAATAATGAGTAAGTAGAATTTTTATATCAGTTTTCAAATTTTTTAGTAAAATTTCTATTTTCTTTATCCTTTCTTTGTAAATGTCTTTAATCCCTGGTATGTGAGATGATTGCCACCAAGTAGGGACATCTAAAGAACCTCTAGAACCAACTATTCCAACTTTTTTATTTTTTATTTTTAAAACTATACTTTCATCATTCAAAAACTTTATTCTCTTTTTGCAAACTTTCTTTATCTCATCTATATCTTCATCAAACTCTCTGTTTCCAAAAACAGCAACTATTGGACACTTCCACTTCCTTAATTTTATAAAATCTAATATTAGGCCATACAATTCAGGAGAACGAAATTCGTACATATCTCCAGCAAAAAGCAAAAGATCTGGTTCTTTTGATTCTCTAATCATTTTATAAAAAGGTTCTAAATCTACACCAAGAGGATCAAGATCTGAAATAGCTTTGACAATCATAAATATTCTTTTAACTTAATAAATTTAAAATTATGATGGGCCGGTAGATCAATGGAAGATCGCTACCTTCGCAAGGTAGAGGTTGTGGGTTCGAATCCCACCCGGTCCACTAAAAAAGAGTGTGCGATTTAGTTACATCAAAAGGTTTTCCTTTACTCTTTTTATTTCTAAAAATTCTTTTGAAAATTTTCAGCTCTTCTGGTATCTTTGGCCTTTCCTCTGGAATATATCTTTGTGGTTGTTCTTCCTTATCAACTTCAATTTTATATGAATTTGGTGCAATAACTTCCAATATACTCCATTTTTCCATATCTTTTTCAGAAGCTGAAAAACTTACATAACCATTATTTGATTTTAACCTCCTCTTTTTTCCCATCAATTCTTGCATCTTAACTTTTCTTAAAATTTCTCTAACAGGCTCTTCATCTTCTATTTTAATTTTAATTGTGTATTTGTGATTAAATAATCCTCTTTTTTCTCCTTTCACAACATATTTCTCTCCATTACAAGAAAGAGAAAAATTATAAGTTTGATGAAAAAATTGTTTTATTTTTGATAAAGGAGACCTCATATATGAAATAGAAAAATCAAATTTATATAAGTTCATCAAAAACATTAATACGGGCCGGTGGTCTAGTGGCTATGACGCCACCTTGACGAGGTGGAGGTCGCAGGTTCAAATCCTGCCCGGCCCATTAGTAATAGTTACTTTTGCTATTTCTAGCGAAAAAAGAAAATTTTTTGTTCATTTAATACTTCTTAAAAATTTTTATTAAGTGAATAATACCTTACCAACTTTTCTTCCATTGGAAGAAACTCGATTTCACTTTTTACATAACCATTTTTTTCCAGTTTACTCAAATAAATTTTTATTAAGTTTTCATCCGAATTAATTGCATCTGCTATTTGTTTTAAAGAAAGTTTTCTTTGATGTTCTAACAACTTCATTATTTTACTCTCCATCTAAAACACCTTTTACAAAAATTCGAAAGAAGATTTTTATAATTTGCGAAAGCAAACTATTTTAAAATAGAAAGATAGATGTATGATAGGGCCGGTAGCTTAGCCTGGTGGAGCGCTCGGCTGATATTAAATAGAAACCGAGAGGTCGCAGGTTCAAATCCTGCCCGGCCCACTATTTTTCAAAAAGTTTATCCTTATTAAAATGAGCAAAATGAAAATCATAAAGAGAGGTGCAGAAGCAATTTTGTATTTGGAAGATAATAGTTTAGTTAAAGAAAGGATTAAGAAAAGTTATAGGATAAAAGAAATTGATACTCAGCTGAGAAAAACTAGAACTAGAAAGGAAGCAAAATTATTATCAGAAGCAAGAAGAATTGGAGTAGAAACTCCAAAAATATTTCTTGTTAACGAAGAAAAATTTAAAATTTTTATGGAGTTTGTAGATGGTAAAAGACTTAAAGAATTTTTGAATGAATGCAGCGAAAGCGAGAAAAAAAAGATAGCGAAAAAAATTGGAGAAAAAGTTGGAATTTTACATGAGAATGGGATTGTTCATGGTGATTTAACAACGAGTAACATGATTCTAAAAAATGGTAAAATATACTTCATTGATTTTGGCCTTGGTTTTTTCTCGAAAAGAATAGAAGATCTTGCAACCGATCTTTCCGTCTTGAAGGAGGCATTTAAATCAACTCATTTCAAGTACCTAGATATCTTGTGGAAGAGTTTCATGAAGGGTTATAAAGAAACTTGTAAAAAATGGAAAAAAATCTTGAAAGTTTTAGAAAAAATAGAAAAGAGAGGAAGATATATTAAAAGATAATTATAAATATAAACTAAAAAAATAGTAGGTTATGAAACAATACTTTTCAATATTTGTTCTTTTGGTTGCACTTTTCTTTGTCTATTTTATTTTAACAAGTTTCAAACCACCAATAACTTTAAAAGAAGATATGGTAACTTTTCTTTCTGAAGAAGATTTTAAATCATACCTTAGTAAATCTCAAGAATTGGCAGCTTATCCTTATGGAGCTTTTGGTGCAGCTGCACTAGGAGCTATGAGAGCTGAAGTTGCTAAAGAAGCCTTGCCTGAAGTTCCTGAAAGAGTATCAACCACAACAGTTCAAGTGAAAGGGATAGATGAGCCTGATATAGTTAAAACTGATGGCCTTAGAATATATTTTTCTTATAGAAAGACTAGAGCTATAAATGCTTTCCCTCCTCAGAATCTCTCAATTTTATCAGAAATTGATAAAACAGGAGATATGTTTCTTTACAATAACAAATTAATTATCCTCTCTTATAGAGAAATTTATGGTTATGATGTTTCTGATCCTTCATCACCAAAACAAGAATACAAATTAAAATTAAATGGTTCTATAGTTGGTTCAAGACTTTACAATGGTAAGATTTACTTAGTTTCTAGAGAGTACATAGATATTTACAAACCATGTCCCATTTATCCAGTTTCAATTAATGGAAAAAGAGTTGTAGTTAGATGCAAAGAAATATATCATCCTATAAGACCAATTCCTACTGATATTATTTATACTGCCATGGTTTTAAACCCAGAAACAGGAAATGTCGAAAATTCTATATCATTTGTTGGTTCTTACGGTTCTTCAATAATTTACATGTCAAAAAATGCCGTTTTCGTTACTTACTCCTATTATGGTGACTACTTCCAAATATACTTAGATTTTCTAAGAGAAAAATGTAGAGATATAATTCCTTCTTACATTATAGAAAGATTAGAAGAAATTAGTAAATATAACATTAGCACAACATCAAAACTTTTTGAATTAACAAATATTTTGGAAAAGTATAAGAGAGGATTGAGTGATGACGAAAGGATGAGAATTGAAAATGAACTTGAAAATAGGATGGAAGACTATTACAAACAAGCAATGAGAGACCTTGAAAGAACAGGAATAGTAAAGATAAGTTTAGATAACTTGAAAATTTTAGCTACTAATAGCATTCCTGGAAGACCATTAAATCAATTCTCTTTAGATGAGTATAATAATCACTTAGGAATTGCAACAACAGTTGGAAGATGGGAAAAAAGTGAGAATGATATTTACATTTTAGATAATAACTTAAACGTTGTTGGTTTCATTCAGGGTCTTGCTGTTACTGAAAGAATTTACTCAGTAAGATTCATTGATGATAAAGGTTATGTCGTAACTTTTAGAGAAACGGATCCATTCTTTGTTTTAGATTTATCAAATCCAAGAAAACCTGAATTAAAAGGTGAGCTTAAGATACCTGGCTATTCTTCTTATTTGCATCCTATAAAAGAGAATCTAATTTTGGGTATAGGAAAAGAAGGTAGTAAAGTGAAAGTTTCTTTGTTTGATGTTTCAAATCCTAAAACTCCAGAAGAAATTGATAAGTATACGCTAAATGAATACTGGAGTGATATCTTATCAACTCATCATGCTTTCCTCCTTGATAAAAAACATGAAATATTTTTCTTGCCTGGAAGTAGAGGAGGTTATGTATTTTCATATTCACCAAAATTAAGCTTAATAAAAACAGTTTCTACTTACTATGCAAAAAGAGCAATTTATATTGAAGATTATCTTTACATTATATCAGAATCAAAAATAATTGTTTTAGATGAGAATAATTGGGAAAGGATAAACGAGATTGAAATTCCTTATTCTTATTATCCTTTAAGAGGGGTTGAAGAAAAGATTTAAATCTTCTAGTAAAGATAGTTTAAAGGGATAATGATGGATAAAAAAAGTTTAAAAGAGTTTATTAAAGGTAAAAGTAAAGCAGAATCTCTAGAAAATATTAGCTTCATAATAATTGTTATTTCAGCTATTCTCATTTGTATTGGAATCTCTCTTGGAAGTTTTATAAAGGGAACTGTTTTCATTGCAAGCTTTGGTTCTTTCACCGTTATGGTAGGAATAGTTATTTATATTATTTCACAATTTATAGGAGAGGAACATGGCGAGAATGCACTCAAGGAAGAAAGGTAAATCTGGCAGTAAAAAACCATTAGTCCCTGCAAAATGGGTAGAATATGATGCAAAAGAAGTTGAAAGGCTAGTTTTAAAGCTAGCCAAAGAAGGTTTACAAACTGCATCTATAGGAAGAGTTCTGAGAGACCAGTATGGAATACCTTCTGTAAGAGCTGTGACAGGAAAGAAAATAGCGAAAATTCTTGAAGAAAATAATATGCTTCCAAAAATTCCTGAAGATTTGTTAAATTTGTTAAAAAGGGCTGTTAACTTAAGAGACCATTTAACTAAACATAAAAAAGACTATACTTCTAAACATGGGTTAGAACTTTTGGAAAGTAAAATAAGAAGGTTAATAAAATATTACGTTAGAAAAGGAAAGTTGCCTAGAGACTTTACTTACGATCCTGAAAGAGCTAAACTTCTAGTTGAAACAGCAAAATGATTAAATGTTTTAAATTAATATTATTTCTATGAAAGAGTTAATGAGTTCTATAGAAGCTGCTATTAAAAAAATAAAGGAAAGTAAAGATATAATCCAAATTGTTTCTCATTCTGATGCTGATGGTTTAGCAAGTGCAGCTATCATAGCTTCAACTTTAATGAGAATTAATAAAGAATTTCAAATAACTGTGGTAAAAACAATTAATGAAAAGGTTATAAAAAGTTTGAAAGAAAGAAAGCCTAATCTTATCATATTTACAGATATAGGATCTGGTTACCTTGATTTAATTAAAGATTTAGATTGTGATGTCATAATAGCTGATCATCATGAAGTGGAAGGTGAAAGTGCTGAAAATATAATACATATAAACCCTGAAATTTTTGATATTCATTTATCAGGAGCTGGGACAACTTACCTTTTAGCAAGAGAAATTTTAAAAAATGATGATTTAGCTCCCCTTGCAATAGTAGGAACTGTTGGCGATACTATTTACTCAACGAATTCTAAGTTGTTTGAAACTCCCCTTATAGAAGTTGAAATGGGTTTAAATTTGTTTGGAAGATACTCAAGACCTCTTTATAAAGCATTAGAACTTTCAAAGATACCTGGAGTAAGTGGGAATCCGGCGAGAGCTATACAATTCTTATCAGAAATAGGAATTAGCTTACAAAAAAATGGAAGATGGAGAACTTTGGCAGATTTGAATGAAGAAGAAACTAGAAAACTTACAGATGCTATAGTTAAAGAGTGTTTGAAACATGGAGATTTTAGCAAAGAAAAAATATTTGGAGATATATTAACTTTAAAAAACTATCCTGAAGAACTGAAAGATGCGAAAGAATTTGCAACTTTACTAAACTCGTGCGCTAATATGAATGAACCTGGAATAGGTATTGCTGTTTGTTTAGGTAGTGAAAAGGCCTTAAAAATTGCAAAAGGTTTGCTAAAAGGTTACAGAAAACTCATTTCCAATTACTTAAGATGGATAGAAGATCACCCAGAAAATATAAGGAGAGAGAAATATGCAAATTATATTCTTGCTGGAAATAACATAAATGAAAATTTAATAGGAACCATAGTTTCTATGCTTTTTAAGCCTTCAGAAAAAACTTTAATTGGTTTGGCAAATGGAGAAGAAGGTATAAAAGTTTCAGCAAGATCAAAAGATGTTAATATAAGAAATGTAATAGTTGAAGCTGCAAAAGAATGTGGAGGGAGAGGAGGTGGCCACAAAAGCGCTGCAGGGGCAATCATACCTTTTGGAAAAGAGAAAGAATTCATTGAAGTTTGTGAAAGAATATTGAAGAAATTATATAGTTAGCTTCATGATAGACTCATAGACCTTTCTTGGTTCCTTCCTTACATTCTTCTGGAAAGGTTTCTTGCCTAACCTTGAAAAGTATCTAACAACTTTGAAATAATTTCCATAATCGTATCCAACATACGTTAAGGGTACACCCCTTTCTATTATATCATCTAGGGAATACTTTTTATCTTTTAATTTATCAAAAACTTTTTCTTCTATTTTTGCTTCCCTGAACCCAAATCTCTCTAAGGCTTTGTTCTTTGCGGCTGTTGCTACACCTTCTGCAAGACAATAAACGATCTCAACATCTGTGGGTTCTTCTACTTTTCCTACAACTTTTAGAAGAACGTGCTTAATTATTTCCCCTTCAGAAAATTTTTTGATGAAAGGGTTAACATGAAAATAATACCTTTCGCCTTCTTCATGAGCCAGATTAGAAAAACACAAGGCTTTAAGAGATATTCCAAATTTTTTGGCTACGGATTCGGATATTTCTATCCCACCAAATATGACTTTACCCTTTTTTGGGTCAAACATAGGAAATGTGCCAAACTCTATGGAAATTTCCAGATTAGTATCGAATAAAGAATTATAGAAATCTATTAACTGTTCATGAAGACTTGAAAGATTTTTCTTGTAATATTTTTTTGATTTCCTAATAGCCCTATAATTTTTTACTTTTTCTCTTAATTTTTCCATATAAACTAAAAAATTATAAAAATTATTTAAATAGTTCCTAAAATCAAACAAGGAAAAATTTTATAAAGATGTAAAATGATTTAATCTCTTATGGCTAGAAGACTTAAAGGAAAAGAGTGGTATCAAATAGTTGCACCACAATTCTTTGGAGATTTTGTTATAGGTGAAACTCCTGCTCTTGATGCTTCTCAATTAATAGGAAGAACTGTAGAAATAAGTTTGAGTGATATAACCAACGATGCAACAAAGTATTATATGAAGTTTTATTTCAGAATTTTTGAAGTAAAAGATAACAAAGCTTTAACAAAGTTTGTTGGGCATGATTGTACAAGAGATTTTCTCTCAAGAATAGTGAGGAGAAGAACAACAAGAATAGACACTAACGATGTTGTAAATCTTCAAGATAATAAAATAAGAGTTAAATCTATTGCTGTCACAAATAGAAGAGTAAGTCAAAATGTAGAGAAAAAAATAAGAAAAACTATAAGAGAAATGATAATAAACGAGTTAAGCAAGATGAAAACAGAAGAATTTGTTAGAGAAATGATAGATGGAAAGTTGCAGCAAAAGATAAGAAAGAATGTAAATAAAATATATCCTCTAAGGCATTTTGAATTTAGAAAAACAGAAGTTATCTTATAGTTCTTCTACTTGTATGAGAGTTGTTGATATCCAAAACATTCCACCTAAAAGTATCAAAATGAAAGCTATTAAGTAGGCTATTAACACTGAAGATGGAGTGGCTCCCAGAACGGATGGTTCAACACTTCCGGCTATTAAAGCCCCAAAAAATACACATAAAGCTCCTATAAACCAAAAAGCTATAACTCTTGCATCTGCCATGATATGTGGTTTTGTCTTCACATATTTAAATTTATGCAATTTTATAAATCTTGAAATTTAAACTATTTTTGGCAGAGGATTAGGCTGGGGAGCTACCGGTTCCCTGTAAGCACAAATCCGGTTTATGGTGCGGCCGAAGCCTGAGGGCGGTGTCAGGAGTCATTGAGGTCCCACCAATCGACTGAGAAGCTTCGTCCCACAGAGTTGTTATCATGGCGAACCGACGGAGGCCCGGAAGGGAGCACGTCTAAGTCATGGTAACAGCGTTTGTGGGGTTGCGAAGTGGAGAAGATTGGTGGGAGAAACCTCAATGGTTCTTGACATCCACCGATGGCGCATCCTCTGCCTTTTTATTTTATTGCTTATAATAAAGATAATTATGAGTTACAAATACAAGCATAAAAGAAATAAAAGAGAGACTTTGCTATTTTTGATAGGTGTAATAATTGGTATAGTTATAGGAAGTGCAGTTAGCTATCACTTTTACAATTTCTATTTTAGTCTTCAAACTCCGAATGTTACAAATTTACCTAAACTTCAAAAAATAATAATTCCTCAGGCCAATTATACTTACTCTTATGTTGAGTTAGGCTTACCTGCTGTTGATCAAAATGGAAACGGTGTTATAACTAAGTTAAGAGTTGAAGCAAGGCCAGGAAATGGAAAAGTTTTAACAAACATAGATAAACTTTTGTTTTGGGTCGATACTCAACAATCTATACAAACTGCTAAAATAGTTGCAGAAAATGTTACTGGAATAGATGCAAGTAAATTTGATTTGATTTACACTATTGAAAGTAATGCTTCTCTTGTTGGTGGGCCTTCAGCTGGAGCAGCTTTAACAATTGCAACTATAGCAGTTTTGGAAAATAAAAGCTTAAAGAAAGGTGTTATGATGACAGGAACTATAAATCCAGATGGAAGCATAGGAGAAGTAGGAGGTGTTTTAGAAAAAGCAAGAGCAGCAAAAGAATTTGGTGCAACCGTATTTTTAGTTCCTTATGGACAAGGAACAGAAACTTATTTAGAACCTGAAGAAAAATGTGTAAGGAAGTTAAACTTTGTGTTTTGTGAAACAACCTACAAGCCGAAAACAATAAACATAGGAAAAGAAGTTGGTATTTCTGTTATAGAAGTTAAGAATATAGAAGAAGCATTAAAGTATTTTATTTAAGTACTTTCTTCAGAACACTTTGAGGATCTTTTCTATATTGGGCAAGAATTGATGCAACATCTTTAAACTTAGTTATACCTTTTTTCTGCATCCATTCTAGAACAAGCTTTCTCTTTTTTAATTCTTCCCATAAATCTTCAAGTCTAACTCCTTTATGAGCTGCTAATTCTTGAAGGTACCAAGAGGAACCCTTTCTACTAAATTCAAATTTATCTTCATCAGGAGACCAATAATAAACTGCATTTGTCCTTGCAACGCCAGTTTTTGGATCAACTGATTCTATTTCAACAACTTCCTTAACTCTTCTCGCTGTTTCACCTTTTTCTCTTGCATGAATCATTATCACAACCATATCAAGAGTATCAACAAGAGAAGGAGATAAGTTTATAGGTGGTGTTTCCAACCTGTAAATAATATCTTCAACTCTTCCAGCGTGCATAGTTCCTAAAGCAGGAATTCCAGCTGCCATACCTTGAAATAAAACGTAAGCTTCTTTACCTCTAACTTCTCCAACTATAACATAATCCGGAGTTTGTCTGAATGCTTCTTTTAATAAATCGAACATAGTTACTTCTCCATAACCTTTTGCAAAACCTATTCTTACAACAGAAGGAACCCAATTTTCATGAGGTAAGTTAAGTTCTCTTGTGTCTTCAATAGTTATGATTTTTGCTGCAGGTGGTATGAACATTGATAAAACATTTAAAAAAGTTGTTTTTCCTGCTCCTGCCCCTCCACCTATTAGTATAGATGCTCCGTTTTCAACAGCTAACCAAAGGTAAGCTAAAACTTCACTACCTACAGTTTTGTTATTTAGTAAATCTATAGGAGAGAAAGGTTCTTTAACGAATTTTCTTATAGTAAAACTAGGTCCTCTTGCTGTTACATCTTTTGTAAAAGATGCTTGAACTCTTGAACCATCAGGGAGAGTACCATCTAAAAGAGGCTCAGCATAAGATATAAATCTTCCACATCTTTCAGCTAATTTTACTATAAACTCTCTCAACTCGTTAGAATCTTCGTAGATTATATTCGTTTTTATTGAACCATATTTTTTGTGAACAACGTAAAGTGGTACCCCTATGCCGTCACAAGAAATATCTTCTATATAAGGATCTTTCATTAAAGGTTCTATCTTGTTTAAACCAACAAAGTTTCTATAAATGTAATACATTATTTTTGCTTTACTTTTTTCAGAAAGTTTTATTTCATATTCATATAAAATTTTATTTATTTGTTTTTCTAAGTACTCTATTGCTTCTTCTTTCTTTCTTATAGCAGAAAGTTCTATATCAAGTATTTCAAGCAAACCATTTATGATTTTTTTATAAGTTTCTTCTTCACTTTTGCTTAATTTAGGTTCAACAACGTTATAAACAAACTCTTTATTTTTTTCATCCCACTTTATATCTGCAAAAACAAAAGGTGGTATTAGTTCATATTTTACTCCAGCATTTCCTTTTGGAATATTAGGGAGAATTTCAGGTTTTTCCTTCTTAACTTTCATAAGGATTTATTAGTTAAGTTAATTATTAAAGTTTGCTTCTTCATTTTAATAACATGATACCAGAAAAAGTTAGAAAAATATTGAAGAAACAAAGGTATAAAATAGTAGGTAATCACTCAGCTGCAAAACTTTGTTTATGGACTAAAAGGTCTATAAAAACTGGAGGAAAAGAACATTGCTACAAAGAAAAATTTTACAAAGATATAGGAATAAAAAGTCATGGTTGTTTGCAGTGTACTCCAGCTGTAATGTGGTGCACTTTAAGGTGTAAATTTTGTTGGAGGGCCATAGAGTTGACTCTAGGACAAAAAATTGAAAAGGAAGATGATCCAAAATTTGTTGCTGAAAAGTTAATAGAAGCTCAAAGAGAACTTTTAACTGGTTTGGGTGGTGTTCCTCACGATGAAAAGCTATTGAAAGAAGCTTATAATCCCACTAACGTTGCTATATCCTTAAGTGGAGAACCTTTCTGTTATTCTCAACTTTCAGATTTAATAAAAGAATTCCATAAAAGAGGGATGAAAACATTCGTTGTTACTAATGGCACTTTTCCAAAAAGGATAGAAAGTTTGGAAACTTTACCAACTCAGCTTTATGTTTCTTTATGTAGTAACAGTAAAGAAATGATGAAAAAAGTTCAAAACCCATTAATACCTGATGCATGGGAAAGGCTAAATGAAACTTTGGAGTTATTGCCAAACCTAAAAACTAGAAAAGCTATCAGGTTAACTATGGTCAGAAATCTAAATATGAAAAATCCTGAAAAGTATGCAAAGCTTTTAGAAAAGACTAACGCAAATTTTATAGAAGTGAAAAGTTTTATGAGTGTTGGTTTTTCTAGGTTGAGACTTCCTTATTCTTCCATGCCATCACATCAAGAAATAAAAGAATTTGCTGAAAGAATTGCGAATTGTTTAAGTTATAAAATTGCTGATGAGAAAAAAGAGAGTAGAGTTGTTTTATTGAAGAAATAACTTGAAAATGAGAATTAAAAAAATAAAAATTATGTTAAATACTAAAAAGTAATTTTCAGAAACACCTTTTATTTGCCATTCTTTCCATTTTTCAGAATTTGGAATGAATATACCAAGTCCCTCCCTTTTCTTAACTTTTGAAAATGGTGCTAAAGGGTAAGTTTCAAAAACACATAAGTAATCTAAGAGTATATGAGTACCATAAGGAACTAAGACTAGAGTAAAAAATAGTTCATTTAAAAAGCTCAACAAAAATGCTGTAGGGATTGCAATGAAAACAAAACCTAAGGGTTCTTGAATCCAAGTCCTTTGATGAAACCATGGTTTTTTCTTGAAAATTTTATGATCATAATCAATAAAAACCGCAAAAATTAGAGTAAAAAGAATAGAATAAAATAAGTTTAAGAAATTAAGTTCTACGAAAATCAAACATAAGGCCAAAGCGAAAATGAAATGATTTAGCTTGTTCATGTTAGAGTGGGCCCGGCCGGATTTGAACCGACGTTACCAGCACCCCATTCCAGCAGTTAAACTGTAGCTGGTGTCCTAGACCAAGCTGAACGACGGGCCCTATCATAAATTTATTTCAATGATTTTATTTCTATTTTTCTTTCCTCTTAAAATTAAAATAGAAGATTTAGGGACAGCAAAATGTTTTGATAGTATTTCTATTAAACGCTTGTTAGCTTTGTTCTTAGATGCAGGAACGTCCACTTTAATTCTATAGTTATTCTCATCAATCTTGATTACTTCAACTTTCTTTGAGTTTGGAACAACATTAACCAGAATTCTCATTCTATCTCTTATACTTCGCTATCTGTTTATAACTATCGACGTGAGTTAGAAATAAAGTTCTACAACAATATTTTTTTAGTCCTAAATCATCTAAAACTTTCTTTGGATCTTCACCAGCTTTAACTCTCTTTTGAAATTCCTCCCACAAATGAGCAACTGGCTTCCCACAGGTTAAACATCTTATTGGTATAATCATATTAATCCTTATTTTTTTACTTTTCTAAGTTCTTAAATCTTTCTATTTTGAATAGATTTTGTTCAAAATAGATAAAAAGATTCAAATTTTATGGAAAATATGGGAAAGTTCAAGAAGTTTGGCAAACCTTTAAAATGTGACAAACAGTATAGGAAAAGAAACAAAAGTTTATCTATCATTTTTCGTGAACGTTTAGGACGTTATCAATTTGGTGGTTTTGATATGGTATATTGTCGTGATAATGATAAAATTTGTCCTTTTAGAGGTAAAGAAGAAAAATGCAAAAATTATAGACCTCGTAAGACTTAAATTTTTTCTTGATTAATTTTCTCATATGGATAAGAATCTTGCTAAGAAAATTATAGATTGGGATTTAGAGCATGCAGATTTTGTTGGTAGTTTGCCTGGAATCCCTGAAGCAAATTTTTATGAAGCTTTAGAAAATGTGTTTAAGGATGCTGAGAAATTGGGAGTTGAGCCACAATATTTTAGAGAAAGGGCCTTAGCTATAGAGAAAAGATACGTAAGAAGGCAAGCTAGAATTTTGAGTCAACATGCTAACAAATGCCTAGAAAGAGGAGACTATAAAGGTTACGCTGCTTTCACGATGCTGAAAAATAGACAAGAAAATTTTAGACAAACTCAAAAGCTCACAGGAAAAACAGCAGTTGAACTTGGAAAAGAAGAATTGTTCAAAAGAATGTTTATTGTTACTCCAATTAATGCTTTGAAAGATGATGTAGTATCTTATGCTTTGTTAGCAGCTATTTGTCCTCCTTTAGAAGTATGATTAGAAAAATTGAAGGAACAGAATAAAAATTTAATATCAAAATGAAAAAATGGCAGAAACAGTTAAGAAAGTATATGAAGCTTGAAATAAGCTTATACTTCCTTTATCTCTTTGAACGTTGCTTATGACGACGGGGACCTTTCTTACTCCTAGAAGGTTTATGTGGTTCTGTTCTCCTAGAATCAGAAACCAAAAGAGTTCTATCGTATTCTAAAAACTTATCTTTCAAACTTTTATCATATTCAACTAGTACTTTAGCTATTGCTTCTCTTGCAGCTGTTGCCTGACCAAAAATTCCACCACCTTTCACATTAACTTGAATATCTAAATTGTTAGAAATATTTCCTGCTAAAATTAACGGTTCTTTTATGAAAAGTTTTACTGGCTCAGGTTCTATTAAATCCAAGGGTTTTCCATTTATGTAAATTTTTCCTGTTCCAAGTTTAGCAAAAGCTCTAGCTATAGCTCTTTTTCTTTTTCCCACTGTGTGTATAGAGAGTTTTTTCTTAGCCAAGTTTAGCACCTAATTTTTTACAAACTTCTTCAAGTGTGACGTACTTACATCTTATATCTTTTAAAGATTTTCCTATTTTTTCTCCTTTTAATCCTTCTGGATTTCCAATGTAAACTCTTAACCTTTTCAAAGCTTTTCTTCCTTTATCTTTTTTATAAGGAAGCATTCCTCTAACTGCTCTCCATAGTATTCTATCAGGATACCTAGGGTAAAAAGGGCCCTTTTTTGGATCACCTCTCGCCCTCTTTTCCCTAAACCTTTCAAAAACTGCTTTTGGGTTTCCTGTTACAATGGCCTTTTCAGCGTTAATCACAATAACGTTTTCTCCTTTTAAAAGCATTTTAGCTATTCTTGAAGCAAGCCTTCCTAAGATAGCATTCTCAGCATCAACTATCATGTTATTATCCTCACTCCTTTTCCTTTAGGATTTTCTTTTATCAACTCTGTTACCGTTAAAGCTCTCCCACCTGCCTTTTTTATTTTTTCTAAGGCTGCCATTGAAAAGCTTGCAGCAGCTATAGTCAAAGGTTTTTTTAACTCTCCTGTTGACAAAACTTTTCCTGGAACAACTATTGTTTCATTTTCTTTACAAATCCTGTTTATCTTTGAAAGGTTAACCTCTATCCTTTTTCTCCTTGGTTTTTCTAATTTTTTTGCTAAAGTTATTAAAAATGGTATTTTTTCTTTATAACCTTTTCTCCTTATTTCTTCTATCACTTTCTTCATTATAGGATTGGTTGGGCCAGTTGGTCTTGTCATGTTAATCTAAAAGATGTGTTTTATCTTTTATATTTTTAAGGCTTTGCCGTAATACTTAAATTTTTTTCCTTGAATAAAAGATTTATGAAAAAGCAGAAAATTGAAACAGGATGTAAGATTATAAGACCTTTTCCCAGAGTGTATCAAGTTGAATTAATGGATGGTAAAGATAAAATCGGACTTAATATAAACTTTAAAGAAAAGAAGTTTGATTTAACATATTCTTCTCTTGATGAAAATAATGAAGTTAAAGCTTCTGGAACTATGAGCATGTCGCTTAAAGGTATACCATTTGAATTAGAAACAAGGGAAAGTTACACTTTATTTGAAAAAATTGAAGAATTAGAAGAAAAAGAAGAGAAAGTTCAAATGAAAGGTTTGGGAGGTCGCACAGCTAAATATATCTCTACTTTAAGTTCTTTAATTAAACCTGGAGATTTTATTGAAGAAAAAGATTTGGATAAGGCTTTCCCAGAGAAAAATGAAAGAAGAGGTGTAAAACAGAGTTTGTATTATCTTGAAAGAAAAGGCATTGTAAAAATTGAAAGTAGTACTGAAGGTAAAAGGTATAGAATTTTAGATAAAAGTTTGTTCGAAAGTTATGAACAAAAAGAAATAGAAATAAAAGATTTAGATTTTTTAGGGTGGAAAGAAAAGAAGTATGCTTTGAAACTGTTTAAACTTGAAAAAGATGGTAAGATATCAAAAGAAGATATATTTCATGAATTTACAAAAGGAGAAAGGATAGTTATTGGAAGAATAAACAAAAAATTAATAAAGCACGGATTTTTAAAAGAAGAAGAAAGTGAATATGAAGTAATTAAAAATGTGAAAATTGATTAATAATTATGAGTTTTAATTATACTGTTAAAAAAGATAAAAATAACTTACTTCTTGAAATATGTTTTTACCCTGATTGTTCATCTGAGCTTAAATTCTTAGATTATGTTCAATTTTCTGAATTAATTTTATATCCAGATAGAATAACAGATAATGTAAAAATAAAGATACCTAAAGAAAATATTCCTGAAGATAAACAAGTTGGAATTAAAGTTAATGATAACTTTTATAATCTTCTTTTAGAAGTAAAAAAGAAGACTAGAAAGAAAAAAGTCGTAGAAGAAGTTGAAGAAAAAGTTGAAGAAGAGTACAAATGTCCAGAATGTGGAAGTGTTAACATAATTCAAGACTATGGCTTGCTTACAGAAGGAGAAATTGTTTGTGGTGATTGCGGTCGCGTTATTGGGAGAGAAATAAATTATGGACCAGAATGGAGAGCATTTGATGATGAGCAAAGAAAGAAAAGAACAAGAGTTGGTGCTCCCATAACTTTTTCTATTCACGATAAAGGCTTGACAACAATAATAGACCCTAGAGATAGAGATCATTTTGGAAAAAAATTGGATGAAAAACAAAAAGAATTATTTTATAGGTTAAGAAAATGGCAAAAGAGGATTAGGATTAGCGATGGAAAAGAAAGGAGTATGAGCTATGCACTTTCAGACATCCATAGAATATCTGAAATAAGTGGAAGTGTTGCAGAAGATGCATCAGTGCTTTTCAGAAAGGCAACTAAAAAAGGTATTATTAGAGGGAGAACGATAGAAAATGTTGCTGCTGCTACTGTTTATTTAGCAAAACGAAGTAGAGGAATTCCTGTTACACTAGATGATGTTGCAAGTAAAGCTGTAGGAGAAGATTATGCAGAAATAAAAAAAGCAAGAAAAGCTATAGCAAAAAATGTTAGAGAGTTACAGAAGCGTGGTATAATTAAGGATTTGAAAATACTTAAACCTGAGGATTATGTTACCTACTTCATAGAAAAGCTTCCTGTTAAAAATAGGAAATTTGTTGAAGAATCTTCGATAAAAACTTTAAGAAAAATGAGAGAAAACTTAAAATTGAAAAAGCTATTGTTTAGAGATCCAAGAAGTCCCGCTGCTGCATTAATTTACATTTACGATAAAATTTCTGACGGTTATTTAACTCAAAGAGATATATCAGAAATTTCTGGTTTAACAGAAGTGACAATAAGAAATAGATACAAAGAACTTTTAGAAAACCTTGAAATTGCAGTTTACATATAATTTAAATTTTTAACTTTCTTACAATTTTTATGAATTTAGTGAGAATTTTAGAAGATGCTGTTAAGAAAAGAAGGTATCCTAAAGTTATTAAAAATCTTAATAAATTGTGTGAAGAGTTAGATTATGAAGTTGTAGGTACTTGTTCACCAAGCATAAACGCTAGTTTTTCTATTAAAGCTATGGAAATTACACCAGAGAGCATATTAATCATACCATCTCAAACTTATTCATTTACAGTAGGAAATTATTGTCGTCATTATTCAAATGAGGGTAAAGAAGGTATAATTTACTCTTTAAAATTTCATGACTTAAGATTAGACAACTTGGAGTTGTATGCTTATGGAAAAGTTTGGAAAGGAGAAATGATGTTAGCACAAGACCGCTTTAAGTGTATAGAAGCTGAGGAAATTTTGAGAGTTCCATCTATAATAAAGAAAGTTTCTTTAAAAGAGTTGGAAAGAGTAGTTAGGAGATAATTCGTTTTCCCTTTTGCTGCTCTGTTTCTAATGGAGCTCCAGTTCTTCTCCTTATTTGTCTTTGTACTTCTTCAAAGTTACATCCAAACTCCACACATAACCTTCTTTGCTTTTCAACTTCTTCTTCAATCCTTTGAGTATTACAACCTGGCTTCTGTTTACAATATTCTCGTTCTATCTCTCTTTGTGCCATACATTCTTCATGCCACGCTTTTTTATTAGGGTGAACAAAACTAATAATTACTTCTCCTGCTCTCATTATACCGTAAGGCAAATCTTCTGGTGTAAATTTAGTTAAACCTTGATGTTGTGCCAGCGCTAAACCACTAGGAATACCTGTTAGAACGCCTGCAGCTATTAAAGCGTAAATTACAAACAATGCTGGAGTTATACCTTTTTTCATTTTCTTCACATGAATATTATTGAGTTTTGTTTAAAAAAGATTGCTCCATAGAAATCCTATTCTTGTTTAAAATTAACTTTATATTCTTTACAGCCTTTTTGGATTAATCTCAAGTGGCCTAGCCCTATTCTTAATGATTCTTTAAGAGTTTCCCTTATCTGCTTCCTAACCTCTACTTTCTCTCTATAAAGAGGATGCTGCTCTTCAGGAGATTTGAATGCATTCATAACAGTAAAATCATCCCAATCTTCGCAAACAGAAATTGCAAGACCATCTTTATAAGGTTGGTATAAAAAACCTTTTTGAAATATCTTTTCAATTTTTCCATCTATTTCTTTCTCTTTCATTAACAAACCGTATAATTTGCTTAAATTTTGTTTTTGTTCTGGAGTTAAGTTTTTAATCACTTCATCAGTTAATTCTGCCATGAAATCACTAGGATAAGAAATTTTAAATATTTTACTAAAATCTCAAAGTTATTAAGAAACAAAGTTCAATATTCAGGAGATCTAAGTTTGGCAAGTAATTTCAGCTCCTCACTAGGGTGTTCTCTATATAATTTTCTAGCTAGTTTTATAAGTAAGCTGGCTATTCCATCTTCAAATCTTTCATTATTTATGTCCTTTATCCTATAATTGTTTTGAGCTGCATGTTTTTCTATCAAAATACGCAACTTATCTAAATCTAAAGGTTCTTCATGATCTAATGACTCCCAAAGGCCTTCTTCAGTTACAAAAAGAGTTATTGGATCCATTCTTGGTTTTTTTTGCAGCATCTTTAATGATAACATAATATCCTTCTTCAGGAATATCAAGAAGTTCTACTTTTAAATCTCCATAAGTTCCAGATGCCCTACGAATACCTTCTTTAGTAAAGCTCATAATTTTTTGATAAATATCAATCTTTAAATACTTTTCTTCAAGAATCCTAACGTCTGCCTAGTTAATTCGCTTAATATATGATGCGGAGGGCAGGATTTGAACCTGCGAAGGGACTAACCCACAGGATTTCTTTCATCTTTTGATCAAAACTTAAGAGCCAAGTCTTAAGTATCGCACAGCTGTCCTGCGCCTTTGCTCATGTTCGCTATGCGAACATATTGACCTGGCTTGGCTACCTCCGCGTAATTTAAAATATAACAAAAGAATTTATAAAATTTTTACATTTTCTTTTTCAACTTTTCTAATTCTTTCTTGAATTCTTTTATCTTATTTTTTAAAATATCTATTGATTGCAAAACTATTTGCTCTGCCGTTAGTCCTGAAATTGATTCAACGTTAAAAATAAATCTTGTAGGGTCTCCTTCTATTTCTAAAACTTTTGGTTTAGAAACTTTAATACATTCTTTACACATATCACAATCTAAAGAAAGAGAAACTTTTTTTCCTTCTATTTTTATAGCTTTTTTTGGGCAAGCATCCATAACTTCCTTAGAATTTTTTAATTCACCTTTTAATTTAGCTATAGGATAATATCTGTACCAGGCATTAGCAGCTTGGTACCTAGCATGTTTTTTTCCTAAACCTAAGGATGCGAAAGCTTCCAATCTCAATTTTTGATCATCAAAAAGTTCTATGATTGGAATGTTATCGTACAAAGGTTTAACTTCTGGATCATCACTTTTCATATCCTTTGAATAAACTATTCCTGGCCCTTTTTTATTAATTATGAATTTAACAACGCACAAAGAACATGTTTTTCCATCTTTATGCTCTTCTTTAAAATGAAACTTTTTTGGTTCAAAAACTAAGGGTATTAATCCTAGTCTATGAGCTATGACTTCATCGTAAAATATTGAATCATTTTCAAAAAAATCAACAGTATCTATAGCTAACACAGGAATTTCTGAAATCATTATCCTTCTTAAAGCGTTAGCAAATTGGGGATTTGACTCTTCTAATAAGAATTGCATTTCCCTTTCGTTTTTCTTCAAAATTTCTATTTTCAAAGTATCACCAAGCAAAGTAATGAATAGTAAAAGAAACTTATTAAGATTTCGGTTTATACTCTTCTTCCTCTCCTTCCTCCTTTAGGCCTCATATAGCCATGAATTATAGGAGTCACATCTTCTATTCTCCCTATCCTTAGGCCTGCTCTAGCTAAAGCTCTTATAGCAGGTTGAGCACCTGCTCCAGGAGTTTTTGATTTTGTCCCTCCTGGACCCCTAATTTTTATGTGAACTGCATTTATCCCTTTATCTAAAGCTATTTCAGCAGCTTTAGTTGCTGCAAGAAAAGCTGGATAAGGAGCTCCTCCTTCTCTATCTTTATCTGTCATCATTCCAGAGCTTATTCTTGCTATAGTTTCTGCTCCAGTTATATCAGTAATATGAACTATAGTACTGTTGGGAGAGCTAAATATATGAGCTACACCCCATCTCAACTTCTTTTCTTTTTTCATAAAATCACTTATTCAACTTGCTTTTTTCATAAAAACTTATTTTATCTTCATGCCCTAAAGGAACTAGCATGCTCGGCCATCTCACTCTTCTACCATCAAGAGCAATATGGCCGTGAACTATGAATTGTCTAGCTTGCTTTAAAGTTTTTGCTAATCCTTTTTTATGAACAAGAGTTTGCAGCCTCCTTTCCAAAATATCTTCAACAGTTAAAGCTAAAACATCATCAAGCGTGGCATCTTTTTTCTTAAGTATGCCCATTTTGAAGAGCTTATCTATTAAAATCTTTTCCTTTTCTTTATCTCTTTTAGCTGCAAGCTCTCTTGCAATTCTTCTATAATTCCTTAATATACTCTCAGCTCTCCAAATTTCTCTTTTCCTCCTTAAACCGTACTTTTCCAAAAGTTTCTTTTCTTCTTCTATCCTGGCCTTATCCCAAGGTTTTTTTGGTCTCTCATATTTTTTCTTTTGTCTCTTCATCTTCTCACTATGAAAGTTTTATTTAAAATCAATGTTTATAAAGCTAACCTTTTTTAAAAAGGAACGCTAAATTCTAAACATGAAAAGTGTTTCAACTATTATAGTTTCTGTTTTAATTTTAATGATTGTCATTTCTTTAGCTGGCCTTGCCTATGTTTGGTTTACTGATATAATGGGAAGAATAACTGAAAGTACAACAGGAGTTATGAACCAAACTATAGTAGCTTTTGGTACTCAATTTAGGATAGAGGTTGCAAAGTATGACGCAAATAATAACATAACTGTCTCCATAAGAAATACTGGAACTCAAAATATAGATATGAGTAAAATTGCTGCTTACATAGAAGAAGAACCTGCACAAATAAACTCTGGTAATAGTGGGATAGCGGAACCTGGAGATGTGAGAACTATAGGTGTTACTAACACAACAGAAGTTTGTGGAAAGTTGTTAAAAATAACTACTGCAGTTGGTGTTTCCGATTCTAGAACAGTTAGCTGCTAGACTTTTTCTTCTTCTCTTTCTTTTTCCTTGAAACTCCTACTATCATACCTTTTCTAAAACTAGTTCTAGTTCTTTGACCCCTTACTGGTAAGCCAAGTTCATGCCTTATCCCTTTATAACTTCTTATCTTCTTCATTAAATCTATATCTGACTTAACTGCAATAACAAGGTCAGAACCCACTAAATGCTTATGCTCTCCTGTTACTGGATCAAACCTTCTGTTAAGCATATGATACGGTATTCCATACTTTAAAGGATTCTTTATAACATCTTCAAGTTTTTTCAACTCTTCATCACTTAAGCTTCCTATCATAATTTCTGGATCCAAACCAGCAGCTATTGCAATACCTTTTGCTAAAGAATGACCTATCCCTTTAACATGAAGGAGAGCATTCCTTAATCTTTTTTCTCCAGGAATATCAACTTCAGCTATTCTCACTATACCTTTAATACCTTCTATTTTCTTTTTCTTCTTAACTACTCTTTCCTTTCTCTCTTTTTTCTTTGCTTTTGCTCTCTTTACTCTCTTTACTTTAGCTTTTTTAGCGCTCATGAAACCACTTTTCATTTATTATTCGTAATGCTTATAAAGATTTTAGGTTGAAACACTTATATATTAAAGATGGTTTACAATGAAATTTTAATAAAGTATGGAGAAATATTCTTGAAATCTGAACCAGTTTTAAGAAGGTTTGAAAAAATTCTTAGAGAAAATATAAAGGCTGGCTTAAAGGAGAAGAAAATAAAATTTGAAATTTTAAGGAAAAGGGGAAGAATTTTTGTTAAGACAAAACAAATAAGAAAAGCTTGTAATGTTTTGAAAAGAATATTTGGGATAGTTTCTTTTTCCCCATGTTTTCATCTTAAAACGAGTGAATTAAAAAAGATTCAAGCTTTTGTTAAAATGAATTATCCAAAATGGATAAAGAAAAATCAAAGCTTTGCCATAAGAGCTAGAAGAGTAGGAAAACACAAATATAATAGCCAAGAATTGGCTAAAGCTTTAGGAAATATTATAAATAGGAAAGTTGATTTAAGTAAGCCAGATGTTGAAGTTTTTGTTGAAGTAAGAGATAACGATACTTACATATACACAAAAGAAATTAAAGGCCCTGGTGGAATGCCATTAGGAAGTGCTGGAAAAGTTGTTTGTCTAATATCAGGAGGGATAGATTCTCCTGTTGCTGCTTGGCTAATGATGAAAAGAGGCTGTGTAATAATACCTTTGTTTGCATTTTTTTGTAAGGGTGATAAATCAGATTTGAAAAGGTTTAAAGAAGTTGTTAAAGAATTGAAAAAATGGCATATTGGAAAGAAAATGAGAATTTTCTTATTTAAGCATGAGTTGAACCTTGTTCAATTCAGAAAAAAATTTTATAAGTATACTTGTATTCTTTGTAAAAGGATGATGTATAGAGTTGCAAATGAATTGGCTAAAAAAATTGGAGCTAAAGCCATAGTTACAGGAGAATCTTTAGCCCAAGTTGCATCTCAGACTTTAGATAATTTAATGGTTATTGACCAAGCATCTGAACTTCCTGTTTTTAGGCCTTTGATAGGAGCGGATAAAATTGAAAGTATTGAATTAGCTAAGAAAATAGGCACTTATGAAAAATCTTGTATTCCAGTAAAGTATGGTTGTGGAAAGTTAGAAGGATGTTGGGCAAGGCCTAGGAAACCTGCAACTAAAGCAAATTTGAAAAAAATAATAGAATTTGAAAAAGAGCTAGATGTAGAAAAACTTTTGAAGTTAAGTTTGTTAAGTTTAAGAGAAATTAAAGTATAGAGATACTTAAAAGGTATCCTTTTGCATTGTTTATATTTATCTCAGAGAGTTTTCTGAACTTTACAGTATTACCTCTTATCCCATACTTCTGAAAAATTATATTTGGAGATTCCCACCTTATTTCGTAAAGAGTTAAAGAACCTTTTTTAATGCATCTCTCTCTTATTCTACCGTTCAAATTTGTCCAATCTTTTGGTTCACATATGTCAGTTTCTACAATTTGATAATCTATTATATCATCTTGTAAAGTTAACATGCCTTTTTCAACTGAAAATTTACACTCTCCAAAAGAGCTTTCTTCAATAGCGTTAAGAATTTTTCTATCACAAAAAAGAAACTCATTCTTAACTTTTTCAATTTCTGAAATAGCGTTAGATCTTTCAAAAGAAGTATAATTCATCCATATTAAAGAGAATAACAACAAACCTACACCAACATTCCCTATAACAAATAAAGGCTTCATAATTATTCTATAACATTTCTAATTAAAAAATTAAGTAGGGGTTTCTAAAGTTGGGGGAATATAAGAAAGAGTTAGTAATATCATACCTAACAAAAAGATGTAAATTAAGAAGAGTAGTAACAATATTTTTGAAGAACCAAACACATACTTTAAAACAAAAAATAAAACTATCGAAAAAATGAAAACTGCTAAAGCGAAGCCTACTGGACTTAAGCCAGAAATTACACTTAAAACTATGAAAAGTTCAATAAGCTTAAGGTAAATGAATTGGAAAGTATTGAGCATTTGAAGAATGAGACCAACAATTAATTCTATTAACACTACTAGAGGAGATTTTAACATAATAGTATTTTATCAAAAATATTAAAAATTTTAAGTTAAAATATTTCTTGTTGTTCTATAAAATTTGGTTGAAATTATTCTTGAAAGTGGAGTGTAAATTTTAACTAAAGTTGTGAAACCATTAACTTCTTTTAATTTTTTCCAGTAATCTCTTAAGAAAAAGTCAACCTTTTCTTTTTCAACACCTTTATCCCCATCAATTTTATCATCTATTAGTTGAGCTATTATTCCAGAGTTATATGCAATTCTTCTCGTTTCTTCCCTTTTCTCTTCTAAAACATCTGGAAAGCTTTCTACAATATCACAAATTGTAAGTTGAAGAAGACCTCCAGTTTTTACACGTTCTTCATACTTTTTATTCTTATTCTCATCATTATGCCAAACTTTTATGAAATTTTCAAAATCATCTTTAAAATTACTTTTACTTTCTTCCCAACATGGTAAGGAACTTAACTCTTCTCCCACAAGCTTAGCTACTTCTATTGCTCCTTTTACACCAAATTCATTAGGCACAAAACCTTCTTCTCCAAGGATGTTTTCACCTATACTTTTTAAAAAATCATACGGTTTTGAAAGAGGTTTAACAAAATGGCCATCAATTAAATTATCTGCTACTCTTATCAGAAACAAGTAATCTCCACACAAAGATAAAACAGAAGAGTCGTAATATTTTCCTCCTTCCATTTTATAATAATAAACTCCAACTATACCTTTTTCAAAACTTCCTGTACAAGCCAAGCTCCTTTTTAAAAAATCTTTCTCTTCTTTTTCTAAAATTAAATTGTTTATTTTTTCTTTCATAATTTTGAAATTCTTCCAAGATTCTCTTAAACTTTTCAAGAGAGTTTGCATATTTTTCTTTTGACACTAAATTTTAAAAATAGAACTCTTAAAAAGAATTTTACCATTAAGAGTTAGAATTAAAAGATCGTAAATGTTTCAATTTATTCAACTTCCTTATTCTTTTAGCATATTCGTTCAGCTCTGAATAAAATTTTTGAAGTTTATTTGATTTTTTTGCTTTTAGTTTAACGTATTCTATTCTCTCCCAAGGAGAAGAATGAACAATCTCATCTTTACATTCTACTGAAATCTTGCAATCTTCAAATTCATTTACAGGAAAAATGGGAGTTAAAAGTTTATCAAAGGTAGCATCTATCACCCTTCCTTCTACTTTTAATGCAAGGTGATATTGTTCTGGAAGATTACGAGATAGTTGTTTTAATCTTTCGCTAAGAAATTTTTGTTCTTCCCAATAGAAGGTATAAGTTACATACGAAACGTCCAATCCTATTTCTTCATAAAGTTTTCCGAGGTAAAAATGTTTCGAAGTGCAACTACCTCTCCCATATTTTTCAATACTTTCTATAGCTTTTTGGTAATCTAATGAAGTTCCTGGAATAACTTCAAACGGTAAATCCCTGACTTTAACAAATAATTTTTTAGAGTGAGCTTCTTTCATTCCAACACCTTCAAACAGTAAAACCTCAACCTTTCGTCAGAAGGAAAAGAAGGAGAAAAACGAATTTCAAAGTCTTCTCTCTTTAATAAATCTTCCATAGAAAATTTTGTGGGAAAGTACCAATAACGACCATCGTAAAGTATACTATTCTTAACTTTATACTTTTCACATCTCTTAAATCGTGGAGGATAAAGAAGATTTTGGATACATATATAAAGAACACCATTGGGTTTTAATACTCTCCAAAATTCATTTATTGCTTTCGCTTTTTCTTTATGGGGAAGATGTACAAGTGATGCGATAGATAGAACACCATCAAAAAAATTATCGGGAAATGGCAATTTCCTTATATCAGCTTTGATAAGACTCGTATTTTTAAGTTTATTTTTTGCTAAATTTAACATACCTTCTGATAAATCGACTCCATAAAGTTCTGCAGAAAGATTCTCAAGATAAGCTAGATCTCTTCCTGTCCCACATCCTGCATCTAGAATCTTAGGTTTCTCTGATTCTGTTAGTTGGTAAAATGCATACAAATAAGGTTTTTCACTTTCACTCAATTCACCGTATTTTTTCTCATACTTTTTCGCTATTTTATCGTAAGTTTCTATTGTGAAAACTATTTCTCTCATATCTAATTTAAGAAACAAATTTTTATATTTATTCTGAATGAAAAACTTATATGAGGCTTACTAAAAAAGCTTGGAATAAAACATTTAAACAGCATGGCAAATTCTTTATAAAACCACAAGAAGATATACCAAAACTAGCTAGAGAATGGAAAAAAAAGAAAGTAAAAAGAATTTTAGATTTGGGTTGTGGTTCTGGAAGGCATGTAGTTTATTTCGCAAAAAAGGGTTTTGAAGTTTATGGAATAGATATTGCCGAAGAAGGGATAAAAATTGCTAAGAAGTGGTTAAAGGAAAAGGAGTTAAAAGCTAAATTAAGAGTTGGCGATATTTACAAAAAACTTCCTTACAAAAGCAATTTTTTCGATGCAATAATTTGTATAAGGACTTTGAATCATGGAAAAATTGAATGGATAAGAAAAACTATAAAGGAAATTTGGAGAGTTTTGCGACCATCTGGTTATCTTTTTGTAACTGTTCATAAACATATGGGCAAGAAACATATACCAAAAGATAAACTTTATGGAATAAAATGGATTGCCCCAAGAACTTACATAATTTTAGGGGGGCCTGACAAAGGAATTCCTCATTATCGTTTTAATAAACAGATTTTGATAAAAGAGTTTAAACCTTTCTTTAAAATAAAAAATATTTGGATTGATTCTGAACACTATTATTGTTTATTGGGCATCAAAAAATGATAACAGACTTCAATTGGCTAAAAAATCAAACGGATGAAGATGGAGTAAAAACTCTAGAATTATTAGAGAAAAAATATTTTGAAATATATGAAAAAGGGAAAATATCTAAAAATAAGAGTTTATTTTCCCTTAAGTTGGGTGATTACAATTTATGGTTAAGAGAATGTAGCTTTCACTCTTCTCTGGACATGTATGTTGATATATTTAAAAATAACAGGCATTTCCTATTGCCAGATTTTTATGAAAATTCTAAAACAGTGATAGATTGTGGTGCTCATGAAGGTTATTACACTTTGAGAGTCAAGAAAGAATGTCCTCAAGCTAAAATTATTGCTGTAGAGCCCAATTCATTAAATTTTGAAATTTTGTTAAGAAATGTTAAGTATAATAAATTGAGCGATGTATGTTGTATAAACAAAGCTCTATATGTAGAGCGCAAAACGATTCCATTCTATTTTGTGGAATATGTAGGATCAGTGGGTGGTGTAGATCCATCACTACTAAAAAACCTTCATTCTTGGATAAAAGGAGAAATAAAGGAAACAGATATAGAAACTATAACTCTCCCAGAAGTATTAGGTTCAATGAAGGTTGATATTCTTAAATTAGATATACAAGGAGTAGAACTAGCAGTATTAGAAAAAGAAAGAGATCTCATAAAAAGTAATGTAAAAAGAATAATCGTAGAATACCATAAAAAATATGAACGAGATAAGCTTATAAACCTTTTAGAGTCGATAGATTTTGAATTATGTTTAGAAGAAAAAAACAAATTCCCTGCTGATTTATATTTCATTAAAAAGTGAATTTCTGTTATAGGTGTTTAGTTTGTGTACTTTACTATTAATAAAATAAAAAACTTCTTTTTCTTTAGTAAGAAGACCTACAAACTTAACATTTTTATAAGAGGAAAAAATTTTTGCTGCATAATATCGAGTTCCTCTTTTCTCGTTAGGCTTAATCTTTGATTTTTTTATTAATAGCATCCTACAAATACCTATAAAATGTAACTTTCTGTTAAGAAGATGAAAACCATCATGAAATTCTTTACTTGTTGAAAAGTTTATTAGAGTTTTAGCAACTGTATCCGTAGTTTTGGGCAAAGAATTTACTTTACGTAGCAATTTTGGTTCTTTTGAAGGTCTTAAAGGAAGGGTTTTTTCTAACAAACTTTTTGTTGTTATTGAAAAGCCTAATCCATAAAATTTTTTTGAGTAAATGTTAGAAAAGTATATACACTTTTCAAGTATTTCTCTTCCTATCATCTCTACTCCCATTTTGCTAACACCTCTTTCACTCTAAAATGAAACTCCTCTAATTTCTTAGGCCTGGGTAATTTTTTCCTACCTTTAGGTTGAATAAAGATTCTGATGAAAATCGGGCCTTTTTTCTTAAACGCTAATTCAAACTTTTTTACAAATTCTTTTTTATTTTTAATAACCCAGTAAACTCTATAGCCTGCTATCTTCGCTACTTTTTCCAACTTTATGTGGGATGAATACGTCTTCATACCTCCACTCGAGTAATAAACCCCATTATCTAAAAGTATATGGATCAGATTTGGAGGTTTTTTATTGCCTATAGTACATATTCCTCCAAAATTCATTAGAAAACTACCATCACCATCTATACTGATAATTTTAACTTTCGGTTTAGAAAGGGCCATACCAAGGCCTATTGAACTTGCTAACCCCATTGAACCTGCCATATAGAAATGCTTCTCATATCCTCCTATTTCTACTCCTTCACGTCCTATCAAACCAGTTGGCGTTATAACTATTGCTTTTCTTTTTTTAATTTTTCTGAAAATAATTTCTAGAACTTCTCTTCGACTCAACATCAAAATACGCCTCGTTTAACTATAAGAGCTACACTCTTATTTTTTTCAAGAATTTTACTAGCCTTTAAAATAAGATTCCTTATGTTATGTTGAAATATGATGAAATATTTTATTTTTAAAAGGGAAAGTATAGGAAGAGTAATTTTACCATCAATTAAATGATGGGTAGCATCTTCTCCAGGACAACCTCTCCAAGTTATTAAGAATGTGACTGGAATCTTGTAAGTAAGAAGTAATGAAGATATGTTATGGATAGAATTTAAAAAACCCGAATTTTGCATATATATAACCGCCTTCCTTCCCCCTATTACAGCTCCTGCAGCAATTCCTATTGCTTCACTCTCCCTTACAGCTGGAACATGAAGAATTTCTCTACGTTTTTCAATTTCTTTGATAATATATTTTTGTACTGCACATGGTACACCCGTTGCAAAATTTATACCTACTTCTAATAACACTTCCACTAATTCTTTTGCCCTCTCTTTTCTAATATCCTCTGATAAATGTTTGTAAGTATTGGCCCCCAATTTTTTCACCCTTAAATCTTGTGTACCACAATCCACGATAATTCTCCCATAATCTTGGTCTAAGGTTTGTATCTTCAAAAATTTCTTCAAAAATTTTTCTTGCTTTTAAAAAATAGTCCAATTTCCTAGCTTCTGAACATCTCAAAACTTCATGAGAAGGGTGATACACTTGAAACAAATTTATTACAGGAAATCTTGTTAACAACTTTTTAAATTTTTGAAAAGCATAAGAAACGTTAGAAAGAGGATCTAAACCAAGTATATAAAGCAATGAAATCTCAAAATTATATTTTTGTAAGCGATGAAAAAATTTTATAATTTTTTCTATATGAAAGGGGGAAAAACTTTTTCTTTTATCAAGAAATTTATCTTGTTTTAAAGTTTCTAGTGTAAAATAATACGAAAATTTTGGAATAATAGCTGAAATTTTCTTTAAACTTTGTTCACTCTTTAGTTGAGCTCCTATATATTTTATTTCTCCTGAAAAATTAAGCAGTGTAGCAGCATTATGAATTGCAATTAAATGTTCAACTAGCTCCTTTTCATTTTTGAATAATCCTGTATTAAGGCAAATTTCTTCTAACTCTGAAAACTTTACTTTAGCAAAAGTTTCAATTTCTTCAAACCAATTTAAAAGCTCTTCAAATTTTAAAATTTTTCTATGAGCCCTTGGTGTTTGATAACGAGTACCACAAAATTTACATTTTCCTATGCAATTACTTCTTTCATTAGTATTTAACACAAGAACTCTTTTCTTTTTCCTAAAGTAACATAATTCGGCTACATCATTTTCCATTTTTTTTAAATTACCTATTACTTCTCCATTTAAATGAACTTTTGAATTAGCTAAGTAAAATGGGGTGTGTGTAGTATTTAGGCATATCATAAGATAAAATGTTTTGTTTGTGAGTTTTGGAGAAAAATATGATCTTATTCTAAAAAACTGTAAAGGACTTTTGGCACCCCATGTATTTAGTGCAATTAAACATATATCAGTAGTAGGAATCTCATAATCTTGTGAATAAGTATAAATACTCTTTACATTTCTTAACATATTAAAATTAAAAATTACAGATTTTTATTTTTTTCTACTTAGAAAGAGTAAATAATTAAGCGCCGAGGGCAGGATTTGAACCTGCGAGCCCCAAAGGGGCACCAGATAACTTACATCATTCCGCCTATCACTCCACATTTGCCGCCTTTCAGAGTCAAGCCATCATTTCATCTGTCTCAAGTATCGCTATCATCTCGAAATCAAAACTTGAGATGATTCTGGCGCGTTAAACCTGGCTCCGCCACCTCGGCGTAATTTAAATTAATATCTAAGAATTTTTAAATTTTACAGCACTTTATAATCATTTCTTTGCTAGCTTTTTTCTCTTAATGTACTGCCAAATCTTCTTAGTCATTTGAGCTGGAGATAAAGGTTTCTTTCCAACTATCTTAGCTAAATTTTCATCTGGTATTATCACATAACCTCCAAAAGGTTTTCTTTTGGCCATTTTCTCACTTTTCTTATTTACTTTTCCCCCTATTTAATTGTGATTTTAAATGAAGAATATAAATTCCTCTCAAATTTTTAAACAAATCAGGAAAATCTGGGAAGAGTTCATTTATAGTTTCTTCTAAAATTTCTGCTTCAAAATAATATTCTTTTTCTCTAGCTACTCTCCTAACATCATTCAAATTCCACTTTTCAGACAATTTTCTGCCCATGAAATCGGATATAGTTGAAGTTATAGCTGTGAAAAAGTGAGAACATTCTTCAGGTGTCATTTTAATTAAATTCTTTTTAGTAAAGTTCCACTTTCTCTTCACAGCTTTTAAAAGATTATTTTTGAAAATTTCATCAAAACTTTTTCTTGGATAGTCTATTTTTTCTCTAATAAATTTTTTTCCAAACTTTCCTATACCTTCAATATGAGCTCTCCAACAATTGAAGTAATACCAGTACTTATCACCTTCTCTAACATCACCTCTCAAATAAAAAGCATTAAAGTATTTTAATAGTTTTTCATCTTCAGAAAAAACTTTAGGATTCAGGTTTCCATGAACATAGTGAGTTATCTCTTCTTCTAAAGAATAAGCAACATACTCTTCAATTTTTGGTTTTGGTTCAGGAAACTTTTTCTTAAGTTTTTTAAACTCATTATTAACATCTAAAACACCAACTTCTATAACATTTTCTCTAGGATTGTAAGAAAATGGTGAGAAACTTCTTGTTTTAATTTCAAATTTAGGAAGAGAAGTATCAAAATCCAAAAGATTACAAGCTTCCTCATGTATAACTTCAGAGTATTTATTTATAGCTTTAGTTACAGCTTTCTTGAGCTTCATGTGAATTAAAAAGAGATAAAATTTTAAATTCTTAAGCTCTTTTCACTATAACATTTAAAGTTTTCTCTGCAAGCTTAGTGTTATTGTAATAAAGCTCTATTTTTATAGTGTATGGAGAGTATGGTTGATTACCCATTATCTTACCAAAAACTTTAAATTGAATTATATCTGAAGAACCCATGTCTATCAAAGTTCTAGTTGTTATTTCCTCTATTCTTTCATTAGTGTAAACTGAGATAGGATAAGCATAATCTGGATCTGAAGGTATGAATTTTATGGTAAAGTTTGTAGGAATGTTTTTATTATCCATTTTTTTAATTGTTAAGGTAACTATTTCATTTGACTTTTCACCGTTTAAAGTTTCTATAGAATCTTTATTCATTTCAAAGGATATTCCTGGTGTATACTTCCTTTCTTTAAAGAAATAGTAAAAAGAAAAAGCTATTATTAACAAAAAGATGAAAAGAAAAATAACTTTCAATTTCATAAAATCATTTACGTTTAACTTATTAAAATATTTAAGGTAAATCTTATTATGTTAAAAGATGTTTTAATTTGCATTTTACTTTTTGTTGGAATAATTTATTCAATACTCTTATCTTTTTTAGTTGGTCTTTACATAAGCTTCATTTTGATTTTGATAACTATTGGATTTGCTTCAACAATTTATTTGTTAGATAAGAAATTTGATTACAAAATTATCTTTTACGTTTGGATAGCTATAATAGTAACAGCTATTTCAACTTTAATGGTCGCTAAAGCTTTTCAGATGTTAAATCTTTAAGTTCGTACAATGGCTTAGAATCAACTTTAATCTCTCTTTCTTCAAATATTCTTGAAATTGCTCTAGAAAGCTCTGCTTCACTCAACTCACTTCTCAACTTTCTAATTTCTCCTGAAAGCTTGTTCTCCAACTCAAATCTTAAAGAATCTATTTTACTATCTAACTCATCTATCTTCTTTTCACTTTTTTCAAACCTTTTTATCAAGGCATCAACTAGCTCGTTTGAGATTTTCTTTTTCAATTTTATAGCATCCTCTTCATACTCGCTAATACTTTTTCTTAATACTTCAATTTGAGATTTTAAGCTTTCAAGTTGTCTTTCAATAAACTTTTCAAATTCTTCGCTCATCACTTTCACTTTGAAGAGCTTTCAACAAAGTTTTATCAACTCTACTTTTCATTTTCAATGAATTCACTATGAACTCAAGATCTTTAACTTTCTTCTCTATCTCTTTCAAAGGTTCTTCAGACTTAGAACTTTTTAACTTCTCTATTTCATCTTTTAGAGATCGAATATCCTTCTCCAAGTTTTTGAACTTCTTGTTAATGAATGTAACTAGTTGATTCAGAAACGCATTTAGCTCTATTTTTTCTTCCATAACTCTTAGATAGAAGCTAAATTTTAAATACTTATTCCTTTCGAAAATTCAACATTTGTCTAACAATAAGAAAAAATTGAAATTTCTTTTTCAAAAAATAAAATTATGAGCCAAATTTACATAATTCACTTCAATCTGAAAGATTTGATTTCAGGAAAAACCCTGCATAAAAGTAAAATAGCAAAGAGTGATAAAGAAAGAGAAGAAATTTTAAAAAACTATATAAGAGAAGAAAATGGAAAAATAAAGTATGTTTCTAAGTATGATCAAGTTAGTGGGATGTATGTTACACCAGTGAGAGAAGATATTTACATGATGGAAAATGGGAGACTAATATTCTTAACTACAAGAAAACTTTTACTTTAAAATTTTCAACAAATCTTTTATATTATTTATAACAAAATCTGGCTTAACCCTTGCTTTCTCTTTACTACCTCCATACTTGGCAAAGACAGTCTTGAAACCAAGTTTCTTTGCAGGCGCTATATCCCTTTTCAAAGAGTCACCAACCATAACGCATTCTTCTGGTTTCAATTTTAATTTCTTTAAGATATAGAGGAATGGTTTTGGGTCAGGCTTCTTTTTTCTAGTTTCATCATAAGTTATGACAATATCAAAATTGTCTTGGATACCCATTGCAACAAGTCTTATCCATGCTTGTATTTTTGGAGCATCTGAAAGGATTGCTAGCTTGTATTTTTTCTTAAGCTCGTTTAAAACAGGAACTACATTTGGATAAGGATAGAGCAAACCTTCTTTCACTCTTCTGTAAGCTACTATTCCAGAGGCCATTATTTTATAGTCCACTCTCCCTATTACTTTTTTCAAGAACTTTTGGAATATTCTTTGATATTCTAAACCATACTTTGAATACAATTCGAAAAGAATCTTCATTCCTTTTTGTTTGCTTATGTTTAATCCAGCTGATATCATTGCATCCATAGCTGCTTCACAAGAAAGCCTTTTCATTTTCATGAAATCTATTAGAGTATTATCAAGGTCAAAAATCACTGCTTTTATCATAAAAATAATTAACCAAGGAAGTTAAAATATAGGGTATGAAGAAGAGAGTATACTTGAAGAGAGAGTATAAAGTTATCAAGGTTTCTTCATTAATAAGCAAAAACATTAGGAAGGCTGCCCTTAAGATAATGCCGAAATTTAAGGAAGAAACTCTATTTGCTGTATCATTAACTGTTCTCATATTGGATCTCTTGAATCAAAAGCTTTTCTTTCTTCACATTTTTGATATTCCATTTCTAATATTAGCCCTAATAGCTTACTTATTATCTATATTTTTCGCGCTAACGCCAAGAAAATTATCAAAAGGTGGCCTCTTATTCACTTTCATAGTTGGGATTATTTTCTTAACGGAACTTCATATGGGAGTTCTTTCTTCTTTTTATTTCTTTCAAAAGTACTTTAAATTATCAGAAAGTTCTAGTCTTTTGGATAATATATTAATGTTTTTTGGAATTGCCGGAGTGGCCCACAGCGTTTTAATAGCAATTATTTTCAGGGCCGAATTGGTTCGTTTAGAGGAAATATATATAAGTGGCAATGCTGATAAAAGAATTCTTGCTATCTGTACTATAATTATTATAATAGTTGTTTTATGGGGAAAATATTGTACAAACTATCTTCCCGAGGTTATTGGATCTACAGCATTAGGTTTTTGTAATATAGTGATTGGATCAAAGAATTTGTTGGAAATGAGAAAAGAAGGATAAATCTTATTTATTTAAAATTCTGACTCTAAGCAATCTGTATCCATTGGCTTCAAGTGGGAACCTATTATTCTTGAATAAACTCGTTTCGATATCTTAATGCGTTGATATTCATACAACACTGAGCCTGGAAACTTTCTTGAGATCTCTTTTAAACTTCTCTTAGTTATCAAAAAATCCTTTTTACTTCCACCTTCATTAATGGAAAGTAAAAATACCCTCTCATAAAATTTACCTTCTGTATCTTCTATATTGAACGTTATGTAATCTTCTTCAAAATGATCTAGAGTTGTTCCACTTTCTTTAAACATGAAATTTTATACTTCAGTTAAAAATTTAAAATTAAAATGGAGTATGTTTTCAACAAAAAAGTTTAAATTATTTTTATATTATATTAAGACACATGTCAGGTAAAACATCAATCGTTTTAGTGAAAGAACATGTGACTGGAAATTATTATGATTACATTGGAAGAGTTAATATTATAAGAGGCCAAGATGGTTCTATCAGCTACGTTTTAATAGAAGACAAAGATACAGGAGAAATTCTTGGTCAAATAGACACTCGATACAATGATATGTTCGCTAAATACGAAGGTAAAGTGATAAAATTTAGAGGTAGAGAATGCTCTCCAGGACTGATAATTCCTCACACTAAATAATTATTCAAACTCTATCGTAGCTGGTGGTTTTGGAGTTATATCATAGTATACTCCAGCTATTTCCCGCATTCTGATCTCGCTGGCTATATCATCTCTTAAAATATCACGTGGAATTGGTGTTACTTGAGCTGTTGTGAAATCTTTTGTGAGAATTGATCTTAAGATAACAAGGTATTTCCCTCTTGGGTCTCCTCTCCATAATAGAGTTGCACACCTTCCTATTCCCTTGTTAATATTATCCTTTATTATCTCTTCTGAATAATCTATCAAATCTTTCGTTTCATCCCATGAATCGAAAAGGAGGAGTTTGGTATAGCTTCTCTTACCTTCAATCATTCCAGTAACTTTATCTTCTGTTACTCTAGGATCTTCTATGTCAACATCTGGGTGAACTTCTATTTCAATTTTATTAGTTTTATTATCCACTAGAGCACATAAACATTGGTAATCCATATCTTCTTGAGAAGAGTAGCGGAGCATACTCGCTGTTACTTCTTCCAATTTTGGCCTTACTAAAGCATCAACTTCTCTCAAAACTTCCATCTTTTCTACTGTAACTTGACCAATTGCTCTACAATACAAGCCTGGGCCAGGGAAAGGTTTTCTTTCTGTAACTTCTGATGGTAATCCTAAGTACCTTGCAACTTCTCTGACTTGAGGTTTTCTTAAGTAATATAGAGGTTCTATAACTTCAATTCCTTCTTCTTTAAATCTTTTCTTTTGCTCTTCTAGCAAAACGTTGTGCTGTCTTTTAAGTTTAAGAGTTGAAGTTTCTAACCAGTCTGGTTCTATAGTTCCGTGAATGAAAAATTTTGCATCAAACATCTTTGCTTCTTTTAATGCTAAATCAAAGTAAGTTTTGCTAACTACTTCCCTTTTCTTCTCAGCATCAGCTCCTGCTTCCATTACAGCCTTTAAAAAAGTTTCACTATAATCGTGAAAACTTGTTGGAATTCCACATCCATTGTTTAAATAGTAAATCACATCTTTCCATTCATCCTTTCTCATACCTCCATGATCAAAATGTCTCCCTCTGAAACCTCTTTCTCCTAATGCTTTAACAGCTAACTTTCCACAAGTTGTTGAGTCTATTCCTCCAGAAAGAAATCCTAGAACTGTTTCATCAGCAACTGCATACCTTATTCTCTCCACAGTCTCTTCAACAAACTCTTCTGGGCCAGTATATTTTTTCACAGGTTCAAAACTCATGTTTTTATTTAAAGAGAAAAAAATTTATTTTTAACTTCATTTCTCTTTAAGAAAACTATTAAACTTCATTTCAATCCCTTCATAAACTTTTTCAAGTTCTGAAAATTTAGTTGGATTTTTAACTTTATCAAGAATTTCTTCAAAATCTTCTCTAAGGCCAACAGCATCAAAAAATTTTACTTGCTTAAGATAATCATTTGTTATTTTCCTCATTTTCTTAGCATAACCTTCCTCACCTTTATGTTCAAATGGTACAGGGTAGCTTGAAATTAATAGAACCGGTAGAAACCAATCTATGGGTCTTGTTCGCCCTTTCTCATAACCTTCAGATTTGAATCTGTTGAAATTGTAGCTCGATGAAATGAAAACATCATCCTTGAAACCAAAATCAATACAAACTTCATTTGCAGATATATCATCACAAACAATTTTCAAACTCACAAAAACAGAGGTAAAAGCTTCTGAAAATGAGTCATACATGTACTTCTCAGTGAATTTCATAAATGCTTTTTGAATTGGTTTGTAGTAACCATAATCTATCTCAAACTTGTGAGAGAATTCGTGCTTAATCAAAGGTTTCTTTGCTCTTCCAGCTTTAAAGAATTCCCTAGCATTTATGATCAAGTTTGGTTTAAGTGTCTTCTCTTCTCTCGTTCCTATGATGTTTTGAATATCCTTCGTTGAATAAGCCATTCTTGCCACTACTCCCTTGAAGCATTTGAAGGCCTCCTTTGGTATTGATGTTATCAATCTTCCGTGGGCTTCCTCCCATTCTCTATCATTCCTGCATATCCAAACGTTAAGGTACTCGTTACCCCATTCACCAAAATCTTTTAGGGAATCTGATACCAATTTCTGAACCTCATTTAAGCCATATGGCCATGTATAAAGGTAATTAACCTGAACTTTTTCTTTAGGTAATTTCACAGTTTTCGTTTCTGAAAGCCATCTTACCATGAAACTTTTTAGTACAAAAAAGAATTTAAATTCGAAAATCGTTTAAAGATTGCCTTTTTATTTTTTATATGAATTTTGATTTCAAAGTTCAGAAAGGCCTTGATAAGAAAACAGTTGAATTAGCTAAAAAATTAAAATCTGATTTCACTAGAACTTTCCCTGTTTTTGTGATGCACTTACCCTATGGCTTTACTTCAGAAACACTCTCAAAGAGAGTAAAGTACAGGATATATAAGTTTAATTCAGATAGTAATAACTCTGAAACTTATAACTTTAAAAATGGTTTTGGTTACGTTTCCTTGAACTCTAAAATACTGAGAAGGGATTATCACAAAGCTTTTCAATACTTTTCGCATGGTGTTGCCCATTCTTTCACTTGCTTTAACAAATTCGGTCTTGAATTCAAAACTCTTATGGAAGAAATGAATGCTGAGCTAGTTGGCTATAGGGCATTAGAATTTTTATTAGAAAATAATGATGAAAAAGATGTTATTATCGAAAGAGTAAAGAAAGCTTCTCCTTCAAAATATACTGAAGCTTATGAAATTGGTGAAAGGTTAGAAGAAAAGAAGCCAGGCTTTTTGAGAAAGTTAAATTCTTTGTTATATCAGTTAGAGAGAAATTCTCCAACAAGTATTTTAAAAAGAATTCCATTCTTGAAATTTCTTGATAAAGAAGAAAAAATAATTGAAAAGGTTGAAAAGGAGTTTTTAGAAGCTTGTAAGGAATTAGGAATTAAAAAAGAAAAGCTAGAAGATCTTGAAAGAAGATTTGGAAATGAGAAGATGTATTTGAGGGAAGAAATTTTTATCCCAATATAATTTCAGGTTTTTTTCTTAGATAAAAAATAGTTTATCGGAATAGTTAATTTTAAATAGTTTAACTTATAATTAAAATATAAGAAATGAATATGTGATGAAGTGATGATATGGTGAAAAGAATAACAATAAATGTAAATGATTTATTATATGAAAAGATTCAAAAAATAAGAGCAGATATAATAAGAAGTTTAAGAAAAAATGTTAGCTTTGCGGCTGTATTTAATGCTGTTGCTTTTGGTGGATTATTGGCAGCTGATAAATTTACTGAAGCTGACTGGAAGTTAATATATTCATTTATTAAAGAATTCGTGAGATCAGAAAAAGCTAAAAGGCTACCAGAAAAAAAATTCGCGAAAAACATAATTGAGGTAGAAAAACGAATACAAATGATGATAAAAGTTAAACAAATAGTGAGAGAATGATATTACTCACTATTATCTTGGGTTTAATTATAATCTTTTTAATATTTGTTATACATCATTACAGAAAACAGATAGAAAAAGCGGAAGAAGAGATAATTAAACTTAGAGAAACTAAATTTTCAAAAGCATTTAGTCTTGGTAGTAACCAAATAAAGGGCTTCTTTGCTCAAATTCTTGGAACCTTCGCAATGCTAAATGAGTATGATGAAATAATAATTCTTTCTACCACTTCAAAACAACCTTCACTTGATTTACTAGGAATAAAAAATGACTCACTTGATTTTATCGAATTGAAGAAAAGTGGTGCAATGTTGACTTCTAATGAAAGAAAAATTAAAAAACTTGTAGAACAAAAGAAAGTTAAATACAAAATAATAGATGTTGAATTGCCAGAAAATACGACAATTAAAGAGAGGATTAAAAAGTGATCCCATGGTATCCCTAACCTTCTATGGAGGAGTTAACGAAATAGGAGGAAATAAGATACTACTTGAAGATAAAGGTGCGAGAATATGGTTTGATTTTGGCCTATCTTTTAAGAAAGGCCAGAAATTCTATACAGGATTTTTAACAGCAAGAAGAGCAGCTGGTTGTGCTGATGATCTTGAGTTAGGAATAATACCAAGGATAGAAGGTTTGTATTCAGAAGAAATGTTGAAATTCACTGATTTGAAGTATAAAGAGCCTGAGTTCGATGGAATAGTTATATCTCATGCTCACATGGACCATTGCGCGCATTTGCAGTACATAGATGAAAAAATACCAATTTACCTTGGAGAAACAACTCATGCAATAATTAAAACAATAGAAGAAACTAGCTCTGGAGTAAAATTTGGTGAGCATAAGTATAGAAAATTCAGAACAGGTAATAAAATTACTATAGGAAGTGTTGAGATTGAGCCTATTCATGTTGACCACAGCATTCCAGGTGCTTACGGTTTTCTTATTCACACAACAGAAGGAACAATAGTTTACACAGGAGATATAAGGTTTCATGGCCCTGCTGCAATAATGAGTATTGAGTTCATTAAAAAAGCTAAGGAATCAAGGCCAATTGCCTTAATAATTGAAGGTACAAGGTTAGGGAGAGAAGAGAAAACAGAAAAAATGACTGAGGCTGATGTTCAAAGGCTTGTTTGCAAAATATTAAAAAGAACAAGAAAGTTCGTTGCAACAACATTTTATGGAAGGGATTACGATAGGATAATGAGTTTTTACCATGCTTCATTGAAATGTGAGAGAAAATTTACTGTTTCAATGAGGACTGCTCATTTATTGAATAAGCTAAAGCATGATAAAAGGTTGAATTGTCCTGATCCATTGAAAGATCCGAACATACTGATATACATTAGGAGGAAGAAGAGTTACTATAAGTGGGAAAGGCCTTACATTAACTCTTCTAATGCTGTTAACTATGAATGGATAAGGAAGAATTTTTCAAATGTTCTATTGAATCTTGATCTTTACAATTTTGCTGAGCTTGTTGATATAAAGCCTGATGGTGGAGATTTTATTCATTCGATGTCAGAACCTTTTGTTGAAGGTGGGTTGGATCAGATTGAGCAAGAAGTTATGTTGAATTGGCTTGAGCATTTTAATTTGAAATTTCATCAGGCCCATGCATCTGGCCATTGTTCTGTTAAGGATTTGGGAAAGGTTGTTAGATTCATCAGCCCTAAGGTTGTGATTCCTGTTCACACGGAGAATGCTAGATTATTTAGAAAGTTTGGAGTAAAAGTGAAACAGTTAAAGAGCGAAAAAGTTAAAATTATGGTTTAGAAAGAAAAAAAAAGATAATAATATAGTTACATTTTTTTCGATAATTCTTCTAAAGCTGTAATAATATAATTTATTTCCATTCGAATTTGCTCCATGTAAATGTTAGCCAAAAAATTATGTGCGGCAGCATCACCTAGAAATTTACTTCTTTTCAAATGAATTGCCGTCTTTGGCGAAATATAAGGGGTGCCATCTTTTCCTTTTTCTCTTGAGGCTATATTAATCATTTTTTCTAACCCAACAATTTTTTTATGATTTGATGGGTCATTTAACTTTTCAATCATACCTTGTTTTGCAAATGCAAAGTAAATGGACTTTTCTATTATTCTTCTTAAAAGAAATGCTGTACAATTGCCACTTTTATTCCAGACTAAATTCAAATCGTTAAAATCTATCTTAAATTTTTCTCCAAGCTTTCTGAGTAGTTTCTTTGGAAAAAAAGCAAAAAAGGTATTTGGAGTATTTCGTTCTTTAAACTTAACCCAAGAACCATACCATATTCTTTTACCATCAACAAATTCGGTTTTTACTATTCCATTTTTTATAAAAGGTTTCATATAGGTAATAACTATACTACTTTTTATTCTTTTTAGCGTGGCGTTCCTTAACTTTTTAGCAATTTCGCAAGAGTACATTGGTGTATGAAGTATCTCATTTTTAAGAATAAGATTCTTAATTTCATTATATAGAGAGTCTTTTTTAAATTTCATCTTCATTAATTTTTTTCTAGCTTCTGCGAATTGCATTATTTCACTTTTTTAAAATTATTTTCAACATATTTTTCTCCAGAATTAGTGAGTTGAAATGCCTTAAACCCCTCTTTTTCGCCAACTTCCATTATATAGCCTTTTCTTATATTCAAATTTATTTTATCATTAATATTAAGGGGAATTTTTTCCCTTGCCTCTATGAAGATTTTTTTAAGATCATTCTTATTAAAAGGTGTTAATCCCTTATATTTTTCTAGATAATAACCCATTGCTAAGGTTTTGTCGGTATCACTGTTAGGATTTTTTTCATTTAAAAATTCTCTTATTGATAGAGGTTTAATCACAGGGGTAGATTTTCTGAATAAACCTTCTAATTCTGATAATCTCTTTTCATGATTTTTTAAAATAATTTTAATTCTTTCTATCTCATCCATAAAAACCACCGTCTAATTTAATTTTTTTACCCTTTTATATCTCCATTTTTCTTGTCCTATCCTCTGTTCTTTAGATAGTTTTTCACGTTCTAACCCTATGGAAGAATCTCTACACATCAATGTTAACTGCCTATTAACCGCACCAATTTGTCTACCTTTGAGAGTGAACCCACGAGCTGATAATTTTTTAATGACTTCGATTGAGGTTTTAGGTGTATCAAAAAAACCATCATCCACCAATTCTTTCAAAATTTTCTTTATCTTCATATTATATTTAATACAGCTCAAGGGTATTTAAACTTTTCTATTCCTTGTTTTATTATGTGAATTATGAAAAAATCAATATAAATCAAGAGAAAATCGGGACAGTCAATTAAATTTGCATATTTTTAATGAGTTACTTATTAATGAAAAAGCGAAGAAATTTTGTTTGTTAAGAATTTTTTGATAAAAAATATGAATTTTTAACGTGAAAAAAGTTTAAGTATATTCTACATCTGAAAAAAACATAATGTTCATAATTTCCTTTTTAATTTGTATCGAAAAACTTATTAAGAATATTTAAAGATACAGTAAAATTTAAATATTTATTATTTATTATAAATATTATGAAAAATCAATATAAATCAAGAGAAAATCGGGACAGTCAATTAAATTTGCATATTTTTAATGAGTTACTTATTAATGAAAAGGAATTGTTAATTCAACTTGTCGAAAGGTTGAAAAATAAAGTTAAGTTCTTAGAAGGATCTTCATATCCCATTTTTCTAATTGACATGAATAGACTAGTAAATGAGGAAAAAATTGCTTTATGGTTAATTACAAAATTTATCTTAAAAAAAATTGGTGCTGTTGAAAATGAAGATATGTCTATTGATGAATTAGAGGAGAAATGTAGATTAAGTAGAAAAATTATTATAGCAAGGCTAAAAGACTTAAGAGATAAAAAAATAATTGAAAGGACTAAAGGAATTAACTTTAGGATAAATTTACCTGCTGCAATTTTCATTTTAGATAAAATAGATAAGAGACTTGAAAAGGAAATTAACTAGAGGTTTTTTAATCTTACTTCCAATTTTTCCTAAAGATTATTATTAAGATTATAAATAAATATTTCTTTTACAAAGAGATTATTAAAAGTGAAATAAATATGGAAGAAAAAGTAAATGATTTAGATCCGAAAAAATGGAGAGAATATGAAAAGGAAGGATTACAATTTTTTACAGTATGGGATACACCCGAAAGAGATCCTTATAATTGGACAAATTACACAATTCATGGAAATTCACCAGTAGAAATAGTAAGACAATGTATTCTTAGATTTTCAAGGAAAAATGACTTAGTTTTAGACCCATTCGTTGGCTCAGGAACAACTTTAATTGTATGCGCAAGAGTAAAAAGAAGAGGTATAGGAATAGAAATAAACCCTAATATAGTAAAGATAATTAAAAAAAATTTTGCACAAAAGGGATTAGAAAAAGAATATAATGAGTGGTTAACAAAGCAAAAAATTATTTGTGATGATGCAAGAAATCTTAAGAATTATGTGAAGGATAATTCTGTAGATATGGTATTTACACATCCGCCTTACTGGGATTTGATTAATTATAGTAAAGAATATGGGATGGTTAAAGGGGATTTATCGAATATGAGTTTTGAAGAATTTTTGAATGGCATAGAAGAAGTTTTTCAACATATTTACGATGTACTTAAAAAAAATAAATTCTTTTGTGTTTTAATTGGGGATGATTTCAAAGAAGGAGGAAAAGTTATCCCTCTTGATTACTATTTAACAAAAATCGGATTAAATGTCGGTTTTGAATTTTATACAAAAATAATCAAAATAACTAGAGAGGCAACTTCAAGAAGAAACCAGATTAATATTATGAAGTATAGATCTTTAAGAAACAACTTTTTTATATGCATTCATGATTTTGTTCTTATATTTAAAAAGGTATGAAAATGAAACATGAAGAAGTTGTAGAAGTAGTGGCAGAATGGTTCAAATCCAACCCAAAAGTAATTTTGGTAGGTAAATGTTCCGGAGACTTTCCTGAACCTGATATATATGCACAATTTAAAGATAATAGTATAGGGTTTGTAGAATGTAAACCAAGTGATGTTGGAGGTAGAGAATATTTAACTGGCTTTGGGCAAGCAATAGCTTATGCCACACTTTCTAACTACTCTTTTCTAGCGATACCAGAAAAAGAGATGAAAAAGTATAAAAAATATTTTTGGGTTGAATTAATAGGTTTATTAGCAGTAAGAGAAAATGGCATTGTTAAAGTAATAAGAAAGGCTAAAAAGATAGAACTAAAATCAGTCCATGAAAGAAGGACCCGGGCTTATGGATATTATAGAGACCTTCATCCTTATGAAATTCATCAGATCCTAGAATCAATCACTCATAGTAAAAATGAATCTTCAAGAAAGAAAGAAATATGGAAAACCATTTGTAAATTGAGAAACATAAAAAGTATGAAACAGAGGAATGCATGGATACTTAATGTAAAACTCCTTTTAAGAGATCTTGGTTTGGTTAATTATGATCTATCTCTCACAGAAAAAGGATTTTATTTACTACAAGTTGGTAGATCAAGAAATAAGAAATTATATCTCTCTGAGTTAACACGATGTTTTCTTATAAACGCCAATTATCTCGAATTGTTAGCATTAATTCAAAGGTTAAATGACATATATACAGCATTTAGTACTGTAAAAAAATTTAAAATGTTATTAGCAAAAGAAATATTAAAAGAGAAGTTAGCCACAACACAGACAAATATAATGAGAGATTTACAAGATATACCTAGAATATTGAAAGAACTCGGTCTCATAAATGACTGGCAAAAGCATGGATTTGGATACAGATATACTATTAATTGGGATAAAATAACCAAATTGCTAAAATAATCACATATAGACGAAATTCTTTATTTAATCTTAAAGGGTAAGCCTGCTTCTTTTATTCTTCTTAATATCTCTTCCCTAGATGGCTTTTTATCTCTCAAAGCTTTCTCTAATTCCTTTCTTGTTTTTCCACAATTAGAACACTTCTCGGATAAAATCTTGTATTTTTCCCTAGTTCTGTAAATTTTTCTTTTCGTTCCTGCTGCAGAAGAATGTGTAGTTGCAAATTGTAAAACTGAAGGTTTATACAAAACCTTTATTGTTTCTTTCTTGCAAAAAGGACATTCTATTGTTAAAATTTCAGGCATAGTATCTATCTATATGTTTATAGAAACTTATAATTTAATGTGATCTTATGGATTTTGAAGATCTAACAAAATTAATTTTCAGCGAAATGAAATCTGTGTTAGAAAGCAACCAAGGTTTATATATCTTCGCAAAAGAAAGAGCTAAATTTGAAGGTTGGCTAAAAGTAGAAATATGTAAAATTTTATCAAAACAGTTCGAAGATGTTATTCCTGAAAAAGATAGGATTGATATTATATTTCAAAATTGGGTAATCGAATTAAAAACAATCAATACTAACTATAGGTACAAAAATGTTAAGAGAAAAAACCGGCCGATAACCAGAAATATACAGAGACTACTTGATGATATTAAAAAATTGAAATCTATTAATTATACTAATAAAGCCGTTTTATTTATCGTTTTCCCAACAAACCACAATAATCAAAAATGGCAAAAACACTTAAGGAAAGTTTCTAAATTACTAAGAAAAATAGAATATAGTGATTTTAAGTTCAGAGATCGAATTCCTGGAGTTATTTATTTTGGTTTGGTATAAACTGCCAAATCAGATATTATTAATTTATTAAAGCCTATTGTTTTGTGTGAAGAATATAAAATAAAATCTCCTATAAATATAGATATGATAACATTCGAAGAACAAATTGTAAAATCTTATTATAATTTAAAGAATTACTTCACAATAGAGAACATTCCTTTTTCTGCTAGAAAGAAAAGCAAAGGTGGGAAGGGAAGAGGAGAAATAGATTTGATTGCAGTCAAATTAGATAAAAATAGTGGAATAATAAAAGACATAATTCATATTGAAATAACAGCTTCAATAGTTGAAAAATTTCCATTCGTATCCAAATATAAAGGTAGTGACGAGATTTATAAACTTCTTAAAAAATTTTTCATAAACAATTCAGATGAGAAACTTAAAGAATTTTACTTAGGTAAATGGAGATATCAATTTGTAACCAGTAGGTTTAGAAAAAATATAGAGATTCTTTTAAGAAAAAGGTTAAAATACTGGGGCGCAAAAATTACATATCTAAAAGAAATCAATGGAGAACTCTTTACTAGAATAGAATATGATTCGAAGTGTAAGGAAATAGAGATAACTCCATTCACCAAAATTTTGGGAGAGTTCAAAGAAAAAATGAAAGATAAAACTGAACATTACTTATCTACGAGTATAAGAGCAATGCAATGGTGGAAAATTATTGAAAGTACCAAAGCCATTTAATAAAAAATCTAAACCGAAAAACTAGAGATTTAGAAAATAACTAGATCCCTAAAGGTTTCAAATTTCTCACATAAACGCTCTCACATCTCTCCTTCTCTGCTCTCTTTCTTCAACAGCCTCCTTCCACTCTTTCAAAACATCAGGATCCTTTCCCATCAACTTTCCCAAAAACTTGTCTATTTTAACTAAAGCTGGAATTTTAACCATCGGCCCTAGAACAATTGCTTCACCAACGTTCAAAGATGGCAAATGTTCCATCAACTCATTGCTTAAAGCTTCACTAGCAGCCTGAACATGTCTTTGATCTCCAGGTTCAACCAATTTTAAAATTATCATGTTATTAACTTGTGATAACGCATCAGCATCCAAAGCTTTTGGCCTTTGACTAACTAAGCACAAACCTACTCCAAATTTTCTTCCCTCTCTTGCTATCCTGCTTATGTAATATTTTGATAAAGTACTCCTGTTAGCAGGAGCCAAAATATGAGCTTCCTCAAGAACAATAAAAATAGGTGTTTTCAATCCTTCTCCTTTTCTCCTATAATTCTTCCTCTCTTCAAGTATCTTTCTTAAGCAATGACTAACAATAACATCTGCCCCATCCTCATCTATCAAACCAAGATCAATTATGTTAACCTTTCCATAGCTTATTCTATCTATTATATCTGAAACTTTCATATCAAATATCGAGGCCCTATACTCAAGCATGTCATCAAGCTTATTCTTAACAGCAACTATCCTATTCTTATCAGACTTATAACTCTCATTTTCCAAAAGATTATCAAGCTCTTTTTGCATTGCATCAAAGAACCCTTCTAAGCTCATTAAACCTCCTCTTTTCCTGAACTCTTTCTCTGCTTTTTGATAAGCCATTCTAAAATATCTATATTGGATATAAGCATCACTCCATATGTTTGCAAGGCCAGCTGCTTCACTTATTGACAAATTCAATGGACTTATCTTTGTTTCTATTATATTTTTCTCTCCATTTGGAAAGTTTGCATCCACATACTCAGAATGCATATCAAATATTAAAACAGTTCCATTGTATTTCAAAAGGCCATTGACTATGACAGCAACAGCATTGCTCTTTCCTGCTCCAGTTAAAGCAAGAATGGAAAGATGCCTGTTAACTATCTTATTTGCGTCAATAAAAACAGGAACATCTTCCTGAGTTATCAAATTCCCTAACTTAACACCACTTTCTCCAAATATTTTTTTCAAAATTTCAGGATCAGCTTTCTTAACCTCTGTTCCTGGTGTTGGAGGTGTTCTAGGTATTTTTAGATTCTCAATATCACCAAGAATTTTGATAAAACCTTTTATGTAATACTCATCACCTTCTATTTCCTTTATCTTTTCAACAACTTTAGGGTCAAAGATATCATCTGTTATGCTAGGGCTTCCCCTAACTAAAGCTTCAATCATTCCAAGAACCTTTTTTCCATCATACTCAAGGATAACATATTCTCCAACTTTTGGCATTTTCTTTGAAACAAATTCAACTCTAGTTGGCAAAGCTTCTCCTATACACCTTCCAATCATAATACCTCCCTTCCTGTTCTCTCAAAAAAACCAAAGGCCTTCACGATCTTTTCCATTTCCTTATTGCTTATTAAAACATCATTGTGTGCTTTCTTCAACAAGTAAGGATAACCTTCAACACATATCCTTTTTATTTTTTCTAATAGCTTTTCAACATTACTAATTCTTTTAGGTATTTCAAACTTTAAAACATTTCTTCTATCTTCTAGCCTGGCATAAAAAATTGTGAATTGAATGTTCCTGAAGAAATCATCTAATATAGGGAAGCTTCTCTTTAATCTAGCATCTATGCTACCGTAAATAGGAGATGAATAACCTTGTTTATGAGTTGATTTCTCGAATATTGCTATGTCAGGAATGTTTTCCTTGAAATAATCTGTTGCTTGTGAGGTCTTTGCTATAGCCACTATTTTATCATTGTTCTTCAACAACTCTTTCATGCATAACAAATGCTCTAAATACTCTAAATAGCTCTGGGCCTCTGCTTTTTCTTCAAATCTTTCTTCTATTTCCTTGAAGAATTTTCTCGAAGATATTTCTATTCCATTTGAAATTTCTAGCTTAGGTAAGAATTCTTTTTTTATTTCATTTTTAACCTCAGATTTTGGATTCAACCTGAATGGTAATGGCCTTATTATGTCTCCTATTATTGAACCATCTAGCAAAGCAATATCAGCATGCTTTAAAGCTTTTAAAAGAGCTTTTGTTTCGAATATGTGCATGTAAAACCTTAACCTTTCTTTAGTGAATTTATAGGGGTATAAAATATCAATATCGCAAGCTTTAATTGATTTCAATTTTTCATCAAATACTAATGCTTCTGAAGTCACAGCATAGATAGTGAAACCTCTAAACTCTTTGAAGTTGTAACTTCCATCACAAGCTGCTATAGGAACCTTTTCACCTTCTTTTATCTCCTTTTCTATCCATAGCTTTTTTGCATCAAAACTTTTTAAATCAAAATTTACTTTATCAAGAATTTCCTTCTTTTTTTGAGTGAGTTTTTCAGCTATGAAGTTGAACATATTTCCTTATAAGATTTTCAGAAATAAAAGCTTACTTTGACTAGAAAAATCTTTTTCTAAAAAAATTATAAGTTGTTTCTGAAGCTAGTTATCACTTTCTTACCACCTAGAGTAGTTAGAAAATCTGAAGGTAACTTCAACAAAACTTCTAGAAGGGTGAGTGAATGAGAACTCTTGAGATAAGCTTTGAAGAGGATTTTTTCGCCTGGAAATTCCTAGAATCACAGTTTTTACAAGAAGAAGAAAAGTGTGCTACTTGCATTCATTACAAAAATGGTAAATGTGAACTTCCTTTTTGTAAATACGAGAGAAAAGAAATTCCTCTTTACTATTTAGCTAGATAGGAGGTGAAAGAATGAGTGCTTCATGGCACAACTACCATTTAATGCCTGGAACGCCTGAGTGGAGAGCTTTACACAGGCCTGGAACACTAGATGAATTTTTAGATATCCACAGACCAATTAGGCCATTAATAGAAGAACCAAAGTATGACCCAAGAACAGATTTGGAAAAGTTATTGGAGAAATACAAGATAGAAAAGGAGTACAGGTGAAAAAATGTCAGAAAGAGTAATAGAATGGGTAACTAAAACAGATTTTGGAAAGTTTCCAAAAGGAACTGAGCATGTGAAAATAGAAAACCCTTATGGAGTTGGATACAAAGGAACAATACATGCATATAAGCTCCCTGATGGAAGGGAAGGAAGACATATAGATTATTAGGTGTTAAAAATATCTAAGCTGTGCGACAGACAATTCGAAGCATTGCATCACTTGCTTCACGATCCCGGTGTTAGGTATTGTGAAGAGAGGCAAAGAAGGTATCTAGAAACTTACAGAAGTAAGAGTTAAATCTTTTTTCCTTAATATTTAAGTCATGAAAATTCTTAGACCAAATCCTTTAAAATTTTTGAAATTTTTGAAAAATGAATTTCTTTCAGTCCATTATGATGTACTTGGAAAAAATAGCGCTAATCGAGATGCTTACATTCTTAAATCATTAGAACATAGAATCGAAGCTTTGAAAAATCAAAATTTCCTTTTAAAAGAAGTTGTTACTTCTGAAGAAAAGAAAAAGGCTTACGATGCTATTTTAAAAAGGCACGATAAAAGAATAATCTTTCTAGAAAATTGCGAAATTTTAACCCCAACTCCTCATTTCACAAATTGTTACTCAATAATAGACTTGAGGAATGAAAAAGAGTATCATATGGATAAAATACTTGAATATGGAAATATTCTTTCTGAAGAATTGAAAGGAAATGAAAAACAAAAACTTGAAAATTGGTTAGAAGCAGTAGAAATTATTAGGAAAAATAGTGAAGAATATGATAGAAAATGTCTTGATTGCTTTTCAGAAATTTCAAAATATGCTTCAAAAGAGTTGAGACTAAGAACTTTATCACAATTGCTTAAAAGGCACAGCGAAAGGTTTGAAATGCTAGTTAAATTTGCTTGGCCATGCGATCCTTTTAAATCAACAAATTTTTCTTCTTGCTTGTTTGGTGTTGATGTTAAAGATGAACTTAAATATCACGCTGGTATGGAAATTCATTATGCTTCTCTAATAGATAAAATTGAAGGTAAAGAAAACTCCAAAAAGATGGAAAAATATTATAAACTTTTTATAGAAAAACCTTATGAGTTATGCAAGGATTGTTTTTCTCAAAAATTTAGCATATAGAATATTTTCCTTTAGCGAGATCCATACAAAATTGTTTTATGTTACTTAACTCTTTATCAATAACTTCTGTAACTTCTTTTCTAATAGAATCAACTTTTCCAGAATTCATTATTATTTGAGCAGCTGCAACTTTTGGCTGATCTATAGGAGTTCCTATTTGACTTAACAACCAAATGTAAATTTCTTTTATTCCTGGAACTTTATTGTAAACTTCGTTAGCTATTTTATGACTCAAAACATTGTAAATCTTACCAACATGACTTACAGGATTCTTTCCTGCAGCAGCTTCATTGCTTACTGGCCTGTTCAAAGGTATTAACCCATTAACTCTATTTCCTCTTCCAACTTCTCCACAATCAGCATCTTCAGCACAAGTTCCAGTAACAGTTAAGTAAACTCCACTAATTCCCCTTCCCTTTTCATCTAAAGTGTTCATATAAACGAAAGTTTTTAAGCTAGTTTTATTCGATAAGAAGTTTTTTACCCTTTCTATTAACTCTTCTTTCTTCCTAAAATAATCATTCTCACTTTCAACAAACCTATCAACTAAAGGCATGGCTATAGTCAAATGTAACTCACTATTCTTTCTGAAACCCATTACCTTGACATCTTCTCCACTCTCAGGAAACTCTTTCTTAAAATCTTTATCATTTAACAACCTTTCTGTTTCAAAAACTAATTTTTCAGTTTCAGTTAAAGGAGCATAACCAACAGCAGCAGAAGTATCATTTGCTCCAAGGATTTCTCCTTTTCTTTTGAAAATGTCTTGCAAAGCAGTAGAACCTCTCTTTAACTCAACTTGATACTTTAAGTGCAACTCAGGATCAACAAACCTCATATTTTTTCTTATCCATTCTTTTGCTGTTCTTATTGCAATATTTTCAACAGGTATTCTTTCTCCCCCAACTTCAAAAGTTGCTCTATCACCAAAGATTAATAGCATGGGAGTTATTATTTTTCCGCCTCCAAACTTTTGTTGTGCTTCACCAGCAACTAACATCCCTTTATCAATGTTGTGGTGCATTATAGCTCCAAACCTTTTCAAGTATTCTTTGCACAATTCAACAGAAACTTGATTCATTATAGCATCACACATGAAATCTGGATGGCCAATTCCTTTCCTTTCAACTATCTCAATTTTTTGTTCAGAAACAGGGGTTGCATGCAAATCTTCAACTACAATATTCCTCATTAACTCACCTAGTATAGTAAATTTGCATCTATTAATTAGTTTCCATACTTATAAAATTTACTCTTTGTCGAATTCGTAAAAAATTTTTAAATAATTTCTTTAGTTTTTTTAAAAACATGGCATTAGAAATGAAAAAGCTTATAGTTAAAAGAAAAATAAAACCTAAGTTGTTAAGAGAACTTAGCAAAACAGAATTTCAAAAAGTTTACATAAAATTTTCTGAAGGAGTGAACCCAGAATCTTATGCAACTCAGCTATTAGAAGAAGGAACAATAAGAGAGTATAGGATAGAAAATAGGGGTATTGAAACTGTAGTTAGGAAAATTGAAATTCCCTTACTAGCATCTAGAGAAAAAATAAGTTGGATAGCAAGAATAGATGAAAAGATAAATTTTTAGAAAATGATTAATTTCTTTCTTAAAGAATATAATTATGCTAACTACTTTAGAAAAATTTAGAAAAAAGTATAATTTTCACAAAAAGGAAGTTGAGAATCTTTATGAAAAAGTTAAGAGGGTAAAATGTGGGAACTTTGAGAATTGTTATCTTAAACTTAATTTGTGGAGGAATATTGAGTACCATTTAGAAATGGAGGAAAGTTATTTAATAACTATTGGTAGAGAGTTGAAAGGACTTTTATCAGAAGAATGTGAAAGTAAGCTTTTTGATGAAATTAGAAAATTAAGAGAAATTCACAACTTAGCTCAACTTGAGTTAGAAGAATGTGAAAAATGCTTTTTTGAAAAGTTCGCACAAGTTTATAAAGGTTAAAAATAAAGTTATATTGCCTAAAATGCGTTTTCTGCGTTTTAAGGCAAATGAACGGAGGAGAAGATATTGAGAAGGAAAAGATTCAACAAAGGCTTTAGCAGGCCATTTAGGGAAGCCCCTGTTAAAGAGGGTGAAGAATACGATGTAACAATTTCAGAAATTTCAAGAAGAGGAGATGGAATAACCAGAATAAAAAATTTTGTCGTATTCGTTCCTCGTACAAAAAAAGGAGACAAAGTCAAAATAAAAATAAAAGAGTTAAGAGGGAGAGCGGCCGTCGCTGAAGTTATATAGGGTTTACTTTCTAGGGTAAACCCCTTTTTTCATTATAACTCTATCAGTCTTTACAGCTATTCCCCTTCTTTTTTTATAAATTTCTTCAGAACTCATAACAGCTTTTCCTAACGCTACTAACTCTCCTTTTAAAGAGAATATTGCAACCATATCCCCTTTATTTATATTATCTTCAAGTTTAACTATTCCTGGAATAGCTAAAGGAGCACCATTACAAATGTTCCATATAGCAGTATCAGAAATAACTATCTTTCCAATTGTCTCAACTGCTCTTTCTAGTGGTAGTATAACTTCCCTTACTTTTTCTTCATCATTCATAGCATGAAACAAGTCTTGTAAAGTTATCGCATCATCTTCACTAAAATTTCCACTTTTAGTTCTTCTTAACTCTTGCAAGTGAGAACCTATACCAAGTTTTTTACCAACATCAACTGCAAATCTTCTAACATAAAAACCTGCTTCACAACCTATTTTGAATAAAACATTCCTTCCATCTTTCTCTAAAAACTCTAAATAATAAATCTCCCTTTCTCTCACCCTTCTTGCAACTGCTGATCTTAAAGGGGGAAGTTGCTTAACTTTTCCTTTAAATTGAGAAAAAACTTCCTTTACTTTTCTTTCACTAACATCTTTATGAAAATGAATGACACCAACATACTCCTTTTTTGAAGAAAGCAAAATTGGCATCAACTTTGTTGAATTTTCTAAAGCAATTATAAGTACACCTGAAACTCTAGGGTCAAGAGTTCCTCCATGAGAAAGCTTTTTCACTCCAACTATCTCTTTCACCCATCTATCAACTTGGTGAGAAGTTGGTCCAACAGGTTTATCTAAAACTATTATACCATTTCTTATATGCTCGTCTAATGACCTTGATCCTGGATAACATCCAAATGGAGTTAAAGAAGCTTCTTCTTTTTTTACTAACCAACTCATGATTGATTTAAAATAGAGGGAGCTAGGATTTAAATCTTTAGTATCAACAAATATCGTTTACGGGTTCTCTAATCACCATTTAAATTTTTCTCTTCTCAGAAACTTACATAACTTAATAATATTGCCTGCTATTTTTGATGCATCTTTCAGGACCCAATCATCCCATATAACTCTTCCTTTTTTCACAACTCCCTCTCTACCAGGATAGAATAGTAAACCGTATGGTGGGATAAGTAGTCCGAGATGATTTAAAGCACTTGCCATGGATAATACTGCATTAACCCTTCCGCCTTCATCCTCTCTAGAAACAGCAAAGAAAACACCTACTTTTCCTTCTAATAAGTAACCACCAGTGGCCATGCAAGTAAGCCTATCGATGAAATTCTTCATTAAACCGCTCGTGTTAAACCAGTAGACTGGCGTTCCAAATACAATAGCATCAGCCTGTTCTAACAATGGATAGATTTTTTGCATATCATCTTTCTGTATGCAAGGATACTTGCAAAGTTTGGGACTTTTGCTATAACAACCGAGACAAGGATTGATCTTATGATCAATTAGATGAATTAGTTTGGTCTGTCCGTTGTATTTTTTGATCTTCCTGAGGAACTTATTAAGCATTAGTGCTGTTGTACCCTCTTTATGAGGTGAGCCATTAATCCCGACAACGAATATTTTTGTCATAAGTTAAGTTTAGAAATTTTTAACATATAAATCTTGTAATAAAATTTCTAAAGATCAAAGCAGATTGATAGCTAACAATCTTTATGAGCTCTGTTTAGTTTCTTCTTGTTGTTTTTCTCCTTCACTCTTTGGTCTAGTTACCTTAGCAGGAACCTTTATTCCAAGCTTCTCTATCAAACCTGACTTCTTCCATAACTCTTCTATAACCGAATCTTCAGCTTTTTCATTGATCTCAAACTTATGCTCAGTTGGTTCCAGATGATTGATGTTACAGCGCCTTCTCTTTACTCCTGTTATCGTCTTGGGGCCTGTTATCAAAACAAAAGTATCATCAATCTTCTCAACTATAACAGCATACTTTCCTGCTTCCCTTCCAGCTATTTTTAAGCATATCCTTCCTGGTTCTAACATGATATCACTCTCCAATTATCAAGTAAGGAATTCTTTTGTAACTAACTATGAAAATCATAGTTATTATTGAAAGGAAAACGAAAGCAAAAACTATTCCCATTAACAAGTTTGGCTCATTTCCAAAAAATGCTTCATACTCTATTGAAATTAGTATTGGGATAAAAAGGATTAAAATAAACCATGCAACCCACTTTGGTAAGTATATTTTTTTAAATTTCATCTAAAACTTCCTCCACAACTTTTTCAACTAAATCTTTTTCAAAATCATTTTCATATTCTTCAACTTTCTTTTTTAAAGAGTAAGACTTTTCTTTCATTCTCCACCTCTCACAATATTTTTAAAATATTCCCTCATACACTTAGGACATAAATGAGGTAAGGGCCTTTCTGGTCTTCTTTTAACTTTTGGCAACTTTTTAATTTCGATTGGCCTTAACCTTTTCCTATTAAGCTTTGCTCCACAAACTCCACACCTTGCATAACTTGGCCTTTTCTTTTCTTCATGAATAACTTTTCTTCCTCCAGGTGTTTTTTTCTTAATTCTCCTTTTTGATCTTGAAACTCTCATAACTCAACACCCATTAATTTCCTGAATAATTGTGTGAGAGGGAAAGTTATTACTATGTACCATGCTAAAAACCCAAAATCATCTCCAAAAAATGGTAAGGAAAATGGGAGTTTTACTATCGGGCCTTTAAAAACATAAGCCATCCACGGTAAAAGTATTAAAATTAAGATGAAAGTTAAAAACATTGGTTTTAAAGTTAACCTCATTTGTTTATGAGAAAGCATTAACATTTCGCTCAAAAGTCTGTTAGCTTCTTTTGGATTAGTTTTTTGAAGCTCTTTTATCTTCATTTGCTTTTCTTTTTGCTTTTCTTTAATTTCTCTCAGTTTATTTTGATCTATTAAAAACTTGTAAGGAAGAGTTACTAAAAAAGATATTATTATAGCTAAAATTAACTCGCTAATAAAGGGTGGTAAAGCTAAAAGAGGGGAAAATATTGAGTCCAAAACTAAAAAATATCCTTGCATAAAATCACTTTACACTCAAAATTTTTAATATTTTCTCTACCATAACTTCTGGAGGAATATCAATTTTATCACATGAAACTTTTTTTAATATTCCTTTTTCTTCATAATAACTTATTAAAGGTTTAGTTTTCTTTTCATATTCTTCTAATCTTTTCTTTATAGCTTCTGGAGTTTCATCTTTTCTCCTTATAAGTTTTCCTCCACAAATATCACAAATTCCTTCTTTTTTTGGTTTCAAAGTTCTTAAGTTATATATTTTCCCACATTTCTCACAAATAACTCTTGATGTTAACCTTTCGAGAAGTATCCATTCTGGAACATCTAAGTAAAGAGCAACATCTGGAGGTGCTATTTTTTCTAATTCTTTTGCTTGGTTTAATGTTCTTGGGAAACCATCTAGTATGAAACCATTTTTACAATCTTCTTTTTCTAATCTCTTTTTTAACATTGAGATTATTATTTCATCTGGAACTAATTCTCCAGCGTTAACATATTTTTCAATTTCTTTCCCTAGAGAAGTTCCTTTTTTTACTTCTTCTCTACATATGTCTCCTGTTGAAATGTGGGGAATTCTAAGCTTTGGACTTAACCTTGAGGCATAAGTCCCCTTCCCTGAACCTTGAGGTCCTAATATTATTATTTTCATTCACTCACCTAGGAATTTTCTTAGAGTAGGAGGCATGTCTTCATAGTGTTGAGTAATTATTTGTTGATAAAATTGATAAATTATCATAACAGTTAACAATATTCCTGTTCCAGTTCCTATTGCAGAAGTTAAGTCTGCAAAAGCTGCAAGAAAACCTATTAAAGCTCCTCCCAAAACTGTTAAGGCTGGAATATATCTGCTTAAAACTTTCTCTATTATTCTAGGATCATGCCTAAATCCTGGAATAGTTAAATAAGCAGATTTGAACTGTTCTGCAACACTCTTTGGATCCATACCGGCTGTATTAACCCAAAAAATAGAAAATATTATTGAGCTTATAACATAAACACTTAAGTGAACTATTGCTCTCAAAGCACTATCAAAGCTTATAGATGGTAAATTGTAATATTGAAGTAAGAAATAACCAGTTACCATACCAACTATTGCTCCAATTATACCAAAACGAGCAGCATATTTTCTCCATAACCTTAAAGCAATTAAAGCAAAACACAAAGCAAAAATGCTTCCAACTACAGTTACTATGATTAGGCCAACATCTCCTGAAGGATTTGAAAGGTAATACATTAAACCAGAGACTGGAACTCCTCGTTCATTGTAAGTTCCTAAGAAGGTTATCCCTTTACTATATAAAGCTCTTCCTAAGACTTGCAAATTAGCTAAAACAGCTGCTGTTAAAATTACTGGAATGTTTGAAGTATACAATAATCTTATTGGCCATCTTCTAGCAGCAAACTTCCCAAAAGGGAGTGAAAATGCCATAGGTATCTCCACTTTAATGTCTTGAATGTATAATGTCATTATAAAAACTATGGCCGTTGCTATAAGGGGCAATAAAGAGAAAAATAGTGGAGTTCCTTCCATTAAAGAAGCTATGAAACCTGGAATTATTCCTGCTGGTGGCTCACCATAAACAGGTAATTCCCCAGCTTGAGTTAATGGGTTGAAAATTCTTATGAAAATAGTTTTTGAAACTCCTGCAGCTATAAAAAGAGAAACTCCTGAACCTATTCCCCATTTCGAAGTTACTTCATCAAAAAGCATTATTATTATTCCTCCTAAAGCTAGCTGTAAAATTATGAAAAGAGAAAATGATGGATGCATTGGAGGTATAGCACCTGCAAACACATAAGCTACAGCTTCTATGAAACAAAAAGCTATAGTTAACAATTTCTGAGCTGATGTGAATTTCTTTTGGCCCTCTTCGCTTCTTAAATTCCAATCAATTATTTTACTTCCTACTAAAAGTTGTAATATTATAGAAGCTGTAACTATTGGCCCTATACCAAGTGTTATTAAAGAACCGAATCTTGAACCAAAAACTATTTCCAAAAATTCAAAATGGGCAACTGCATCAGGATTTACTCCCCAAATTGTTATTGAACCTAGAATGTAAAATAAAACTAAAACTAGTAAAGTCCATTTTGCTTTTTCTTTAAAATTTAGTCTGTATTTTGGTTTTTCAACTGTTGGTACAAACTTTGTTAAAACTCCCCAATTAAACATGTTCAACTGCCTTTCCTCCAGCTTTTTCTATTTTTTCTTTAGCTTTTTTAGAAAATTTTTTAGCTTTTATTATTAAAGGTTGAGAAAGTTCTCCTTTTGAAAGAACTTTATCATAACCAAATTCTGACAAATCTATTTCTTTTTTATTCAACTTTTTGGCAAGATTATCAACATCTCTCAAATTTATAGCTTTCAATTCTTTTTTAGCTGCAGGAGGAACTTTAAACCCTTTTTTTCCAAAATGGTCTGGCTCATACTTTAGCATCCAAGATTTCATATGTTTTAGCATACCTGCTTTTCCTCTCCCTCCTCTTGAACCTGCCCCTCTATGATTTTTCCCCCATCCACAAGTTCTACTTCCTCTTTTCTTCCTAATTTTTTTTCTTCTCCTAACAACCATTAAATCATCCTCTTTAACAATTTGTTAATTTCTTTTCCTCTATAACCTAACTCTCCTTTTGGGTAAGGTTGCTTTATGCTCTTTTTAAAACCTTTTGATGGTGGTCTTAATCTAAAAACTGGCTTTAGAACTTTCGGAATCTTTCCTTCACTCTTAATTTTTTCAAAAATTTCTTTAACTTCTTCTTTTTTTAGCCTCACATCTCCTTTTTTTCTTCCCCTTCTTTCTAACAATAGTTTCAAAGTTTCATCATCAATTTCTCCCCAAGTAACATAATCTTTAACTTTTTTTAACATTCCTTTCAAACTATCTTCTTCCCTTATGAGAACACAATGCATTTTTCTATTCAACCTAAGCATTTTAAGAGTGTCTTGAATTTCTTTTCTAACGTTTAGCCTTCCTCTTATCCTTATCACTGCATACATTTCATTCACCTTTTCCCGTAACCATACCAACTTGTTTTTCAAATTCTGGTTTGGTCTTATAAGTGTTAAGTTTTTTCAAAGCGTTAAAAACTGCTCTTATCATATTTATCCTAGTTTGTGTAGAACCTCTTGACTTTATCCAAACATCTTTTATTCCAGCAAGCCTAAAAACTTTCTTAACTTCATCAGGAGCAACCAAACCAACTCCTTTAGGTGCTGGCATGATTTTTACTCTAACTGAACCACTTTTACCTACAACTGCAAATGGTATAGAATGTTTTCCTCCACACCTGCACTCCCAAGAACCACATCCTCTTCTTATTGGTATTATATTCAACTTAGCTCTGTTCAAGGATTTAGCTAGAACTTCTCTATGCTTTCCATAAGGCCCAGAAGCCAAACCAACACCAACATAACCATCTTTATTACCTACAACCGTCATTGTGGATATCTTGTACCTCCTTCCACTCTTATGCATCCTTGCTGTTCTTCTAAATGGTATTCTTCTTATACCTCCTCCTTTCCCTGTTGTTCCTCCTATTAAGATGATATCACTTTCTAAATTTGGAATCAAAATATCAACAATTTCAGGTTCTGCTATTTTCCATCCTTCCTCAAATATCTTATCTATGCTATTTATTTCTCCTGAAAGAACTTTCTTACCTAAAATGGTTTTTGGTTTCCATCCTTCTGGAATTACAACTTTCTCTTCTTCTTTTTTCTCTTCCTCTTTCTTTTCTTCTTCCATCATGAACCCTCAATTTTTTTCTTCACAATTTCAAATTTTCTCACAATATCTTCTGAAATGTGTTTACCTTTTATTCTATCTTCACTAGGAAGTATTTCTTGCGAACAAGGAACTTTCACTCCAGCATCAAGAACACCTTTTAACGCAGCATAAATCCTAGAACCTTTAGTTGAAGTTTGTAATCCTATGTCAAGTATAGCTTCATTGATGTTTTTTTCTTTAGCTCTTTTTCCAGCTAGAAACCCTGTTAAATAAGCGGCAGGTAAATTACCCCTTGAACCTTCCCAACCAAATTTTTTCAACTCTGTAGAGAAAGCAGATGCTATAGTTTCATCACCTTTAGGATTATAATTTATGAATTGCACAGAGATATTTTTTAACCTTTTTCTTATAACTACTCTTGTCTTTCCAGATTTAAGTAAAGCTAACCTTTTCTTGTAGTTTGTTTTTTTCTCCCTTCTCCTTCTAAATTGAATTAAAAAACTCATAATCATTCCTTCAGCATTTCATTTTCTCTTAAGTAAGATAACAAATGTGCTCTACTTCTGAACATACCTCCTTTTATTAACCTGTAAACTTTCCTATAGTTCCTACTATCAATTTTTCCATTCTTTTTCAACTCTTTCAAAAGTTTTCTTTGAGGCCTCACTACTTTTAACCACGCTTCTTTTTTTCTTTCTCTTGCACCTCTTGCACCTTTTATGCTACCTCTTCCCTTCCTTTTTCTCTTTTCTTTTTTAGCTTTCTTCTTTTTAGGAAGCTTTTTTATTACCCCTTCTTTTATGAACCTTCTTATATCTTTCCTTGTTATAGCTTTCTTAACTTTTTCATTTTTTGGATCTATCCAAACCCTATCTATACCACACTTTAGCACTTTTGCTGCTAACTTTTTCTGTAAACTTGTCATGTTAAATCTTCCTCCTCCCTTACTCTAGAACTAAGAACTATTCCAAAATCGCTAAAAAATGTTTTACAATTTGGACAAATGTAAACATTAGGTTTTCTTCTCCATAATTTACCTTTTACTCCACAATTTGGGCAACGTCTTTTTCCTATCAAGTACATTTTCACACCTCGTACTCTTCTCCTGGTTTCAATATAACTACTTCACAAGGTGCTTTATCTTTAAATTCTTTTGGATCAGCTTTAATTATATCCCAAGTATTATAATGCATTGGTATAGCCATTTTACACCTTAAAAACTTACATGCTTCAACAGCTTGTTCAATATCCATAGTATACCTACCACCAATAGGAAGAAGAGCCACATCAATGTTATACTCTCCTAAGAGCATCATATCCATAAAGAGTCCTGTATCGCCTGCGTGATAAATTGTTTTTTCTTTTTTCAAAATGAAACCACTAGGATTTCCTGAATGAAGAGCTGGAACTAAAGTTATCTTCCAATCTCTAATTTTTAAGGAGCCTCCTATGTTCATTGATTCTACTTTTACTCCTTCTCTTTCAGCTTTCTTAACTGTATCAAAAAGACCAACAACTATAGCATTGTTGTTTTTAGCTATTTCAATAGTATCACCAAAATGGTCATCATGATTATGAGTAACACAAATTATTTTACATTTCAAATCTTCAACTTTTACAGGAGTGAGAGGATTGTTTTTTATATAAGGGTCAAGGAGTAAATCATCTATCAAAAATGCTGAATGGCCTAAAAACTTTATTTTCAAGCTTTCTCACCCCCTTTCTCTTCTTTTTCAATTTTGATAGGATTTAAAACTTTTATTTTCAATTCTTCTGCTCTTTTCATGATCTCTATTTTCTTCTTTTTTCCTACTGTTGATGCTATTCTACACGCTTGTTTTTTTGGATCAATCTTTTCAAGTTCTTTTAAATTAAAAACAAGAACTTCCTCATAACCAGAAGGGTGCAATCCTCTTATAGATTTTGGATTTCTATAACCTACTGTTGGAAGATGGCCATATCCTTTATAATGAATCCTTAAGCTTGATGCTTGACCTTTTGGTTTCCTCCATTTCTCCCCTAGCCTTTTTAAATTTTTACCTCCTTGTCTAATGAAATCTGGTTTTTTCTTTTTTAACTTTGAGATTGGCTTCATATTACTCTACCCTAAATATCCCATCCATAAAAACTCTTCTATCTTTCCTTTTAATTTTTGTTACTCTTTCCAAATTTGCAGCAGTTAATCCAACAGCTTCTTTATCTATACCACTCACTATTATTTCATCACCTTTAACTTCAACTTTGCAATCACCAACTATTTTAGTTTTCCTTGGAACCTTTTCACCTAAAAAATTACTCACTATAATTTCATTTCCAGAAACTTTAACAGTAAAAGGGAAATGCATGTAAACTATTTTTAATTTTGCTTGAAATCCTTCTTTAACTCCTTTCATCATATTATTAATATGAGATGCTATAGTTCCAACCATAGCTTTTATCTTTCTTCTCTCTTTTTCAGCTTTCACTACAATTTTATCTCCTTCTTTCAAAATTTTGATATCTTTTTGGAATAAAGGAGAAAAAAAATCTTTTTCTAAACTTCCCTTCGGACCTTTAACAAAAACTCTAAAGTTCTCTACTTTAACTTCAACGTCTTTTGGAATTTCAACAATTTTTTCCATAATATCACTAATACACGTAAGCTAACAAAACCCCTCCCAAACCTTCTTTCTTCGCTTCTTCTTGAGTCAAAATACCTTTTGATGTTGAAACTATTAAAAAGCCGAAACCTGCTGCAGGTAATAATCTCTTCTCCCATTTTTCATACTCATCTTTTTTAACAAAGAATCTTGGTCTTATAGCATTACAATCATTTATTTTTCCTAGTAGTTGTATCCTAAATTTCCCTCCCCTCTTATCATCTATGTATTCAAAATCGCCTATGTATTTAAGTCTTTGAAGTATTAACAAAACATTTTTCGCTAACTTTGAAGCTGGCACAATAGCTTCTTTTTTACCTGCCCTTTCACCATTTTTTATTGCTGATAAAACATCAGATAACAAATCATGCCTCATTCTCATCACTACTGATATTTTTTAAACCCTATCTTTTTAGCAACTTCCCTAAAACATTGTCTACAGTACATTAAACCATATTTCCTTATAACAGCTCCATACCTTCCACAACGCCTACACCTTCTTGAGCCAATTCCAAACTTTCTCTCTTTTTTCTTTGGTTTCATATAATTTTCACCCCATAAGTATTAGCTAACCACTCCATAGCTTCTTCTGGTTTTATTCTATGTTTTTTCCCTATTTTGTGAGAAAGTTTTTTTCTTTTTACTCTATAACCAGGCCTTTCTAAAGTAACACATACATCCAAACCAAACATTCCAATATCAGGATCATATCTAGTTCCAGGTATATCTATGTATTCTTTTATACCAAAAGAGAAATTTCCTTGAGAATCAAAAACAGTTTTAGGAAGTGTTTTATCAACTGCTTCCAAAGCTTTCTTTAAAAAATCTTCAGCATCTTTTCCCCTTAAAGTAACTTTACAACCAATAGGCCTTCCTTTAGCTGTACCAAAGGTTGTTCTTTTGTGTGTTCTTGTAATAACAACTTTCTTATTTGTTAAAATCTCTAAGATTTTTTTAGCATTTTCTAGCTTTTCTCCTGCTTCACCACATCCTATGTTAAGAGTTATCTTTTCTATCCTTATTTTTCTCATTGGGTTCATTCAACCACCTTTATCAAAGGTTTATCCTTCCCTATTACTATAACAAACTTCTTAGGAACTTCTATCTCTTTCTCATCTTTTAACCAAACCCTATTTTCTTCTATTTTGCTTACTCTTGCCATTTTACCTATGTTGCTACCACCTGTTACCAAAACAAGAGAATTTGGCTCTAACTTAATGTGTTCTTTTATTTTTTGTTCTGGTAGTTCAATTAAAAGAGAATCGTGAGTAGAATACTTTTCATTTGACAACACATTCCTTCCATCATGAAGGTTTATTTGAATCCTACCTTTTTTCAAAGTTTTTTTGTTAATTATTTTACAAATTTTTAGCATTTTTTCATTTTCTGGTATTTCAAGAAATTTCAAACCTTTTTTAAAAGGAACTGCTCTCCAAACTTTTTTGAGAGCTGGTATTTCAATCACATCAAACAAGCCAATTCCATACTTGTAATCTTTCATCTTCCTTCCATCTATTAAAATTTCACCCCTCTTTATTATGGACTTTGCTTCTTTACTATTCTCAGCAACTTTTAAGACATCTCTTATAAAGACTAACAAAGGTAAAGAAAATTCTTTTGGATGAGGACCTCTAGGTGAAACTACGAATTTACTAGCTTTCCTTTCTATAGGCCACCACTTAGGTGCTGCAAGTCTTTTTAATATAGCCATTATTTCTTACCTCTTTCAATAGCTTTTTTCCTTTTAGGATCATCCATTACAGGATTTATTATTAACAAGTTTGAAGGATGGATAGGAACGTAAACTTCTTCACCTGAAACTTTCTTTCTCTTTACATTTTCTATGTAAACTTTTAATTTTTTTACATCAACTTTTGAAACTTTGCCTACAGTACCTTTAAACTTTCCTCTCATAACTTTAACTTCATCTCCTTTCCTCACAGGTAGTGATCTCCTTTTCCATTTTTCTCTCAACTCTTTTGAAAGGTGAGCTGCTAAAAGTTTATGTTTTTTATGTAAAGGTGCCTGATACAATTCTTTTCTTTGCTTTCTTGGCTTTTTTGAAACCATAATAACACCTAAACTATTATAGTCGCAATTTTTCCTATAGCTGAAAATCTTTCAACAACTTCTTTTGCTATAGGGCCTTTTATTCTCGTTCCCCTAGGTTCCCCCCTCTCATTTATTAATACAGCTGCATTATCCTCGAACATGACTCTTAAACCATTCTTTCTTCTAAAAGGTTTTTTTTGTCTCACTATAACAGCTTGAACAACTTGGTGTTTCATCTTTGGATCACCTTCTTTTACCGAACAAACAACCCAGCTTCCTACTCCACATCCAGGTATCCTTCTTTTAACTCCTTTATAACCCTTCACTGAAATTATTTGTAACAAATTTGCTCCAGTATTATCAACACACCTAATATAACTTCCAACTTGCAATCCTCTAGTTATTCTAGCCGATATTGGCTTCATTTTCTTTCACCTTTTTTAACCACTTCTATAACAACAAAAGATTTTGTTTTTGAGAGAGGCCTACATTCAGCAATTTTAACAATATCACCCTTTTTAGCATTAATACATTCAGGATTGTAAGCTGCAACTTGTGAGTGTCTTCTTTCATATCTTTCATACTTTGGAACATAATGATAATAATCCCATTTAACTACAACAGTTTTTTCAGCTTTATCGCTAATAACTTCTCCAATAAAAGTTTTCTTCCTTACAGGAAGTTTTCCATGCCAAGGGCATTTAACATCATTACAAACTTTTTCAGGAGGTTTAGCATCTAGCCCAATGTTCCTAACTTTTTGTTTCACCATTTCCTCACCCTAAGTTTTATCCTCTCTTCAGGTCTAGCTAAAATTCTTCTACCTTCAACTTTTACTTTTACACCATTTGGAAGTTTAAACACGAACACAGCACCATCCTTTTGAATCTTTTTTATCCCTTTTTTACTTTCAATTATTAAAAGTTTTTTTGTTTCGTCAACAACCATTCCTTTAATTCCAACTTGAAACTTGTTCGTACTCTCAACAACTTCTACTTCTAAACCTATCAGTTCATGTCTTATGATGTTTTTTGGTGTTATCATTTCATTCAACTTCGATTTGCTTTTCTGAAAACCCTTCTTTTATTAGCAATTCTTTGACTTTGTCTTTGTGGTTCCCTCTCAACTCAATCCTTCCATCCTTGTAAGTTCCTCCACATGCAAGTTTTCTCTTTAATTTCTTTGTAAGTTCTTTTGGATTCACTTTCTTTTCTATTCCATCTATCACTGTTACTGTTTTCCCAAATGATCTCCTTTCTGTGAAAATTTTTATTTTAGCTTCTTCTTTCGCTATGGCACCACAAACGCAAAGCTCTTTTGGCAATCCACACACAGGACAAACTTCTGCCACACCACACCTCCCATTTTTTATTTAAGGTGAGCATGAGATTTTCTCCTTTTCATTTCAGTTAATATTCTTGCTATAGTTTTTCTAATCTCCCTTATCCTTCCAGGATTAGTGGGGCTGCCACCTATAGCTATTTGCCCCCTTTCTTTTGCAAGCTCCAATTTTAATTCATCCAGTCTTTTCAGGAGATCGCTCTCCGTCATTTCCCTCATTTGCTTCTTCTTTATTATCGCCAACCTCCTCACCTTTCTCTTCTAATTCAATTTCTTTTGGTGTTTCCACCATTATTCTAACTTGAATCCCAATAACCCCTAACTTAACGTTAGCTTGAGCATAAGCAGTTTTAACTAGTTTCTCTGCTGGTTCTCCTGTATACTTCAAGTAACCTGCTGAAAATTTCTCAGTTCTTGCAATATCACTTCCTAGCTTTCCAGATATCCTAATAGCAACACCTGCTGCACCAGCACTCATTACTCTTTCTAAAGCAATGTTTGCAATTCTCTTATAATTTATTCCCCTCTCTATTCCCGATGCAATCCATCTCGCAATTATGTGAGGGTCTAAATCAGGATTTTCAACTTCTTGAACTTCTAGTTGAGGATTTTCAAAACCAAATTTTTCTTTTAAAATCTTTGTCATAGCTTCTATATTCTTTCCTCCTCTCCCTATAACCAACCCTGGTTTTTGAGCGTAGACTGTTATTCTAACACTTAGAGGAGTTCTTTGAATTTCACAATGACTATAACCAGCTTTAGCAAACTCTTTTGCTAAAAACTCTTCAACGTTTCTATTCCTTATTCCTTCTTGAATAAATTTTCTTTCCATAGCCATCCTATCCCTTTAAAACAGCTTGAATGTGAGTAACTTTTAACCTAGTTCCAAACTTCCTCCACCTTCTTCTTGCTCTATGCAAAGTAGGGCCCTTATGAGCTGAAATGTAAAGGATCATTTTTTGAGGCTCTAAACCTTTCACTTTAGCATTATTTTCAACTTGCTCCAAAACTTTTAATATCTCTTTCGCTGTTTTTGTGTAATACTTACCTTTTATGGAAATTTTCCTCTTTATTAAATCCTCAATCATTTTCTTAGCATTCTCAAAATTTTTTCTATTTAAAACTCTACAAACTTTTGTTGCATTCAAAGTTGATATTGAAAGGGTAGCAGATGCACAAGCTGAATTTTTGTCTATTGGAATTGTATACTTCATAGCATCACTTCAAAGGTAGGAACTTTGTTGATCTAGTAGCACCGACTCCTGGTGCAGAATGAACAACTCTCTTTCTTGTTAAGGCAAATTCACCAAGGTAATGACCAAGCATTTCTGGTTTTATATCAACTAAAATCCATTCTTTACCGTTGTGAACTAAAACTTTCTTTCCAACCATTTCTGGAATTATAATCATATCTCTTAAATGAGTTCTTATTGGTTTTTCAGATTTCCTAAGTTTTTCCAAGAATTTTTTTTGTTTTTCTGTTAAACCTCTTAACAAACTTCTTCTTTGTCTAGCTGGCAATAACTTTGCAAATTCTTCTAAACTCATTTTTTGTAATTCTTCAAGTGTTTTCCCTTTAAACATAAACACTCTTGGCATTTTATCTCCTCTTTTTCTTTCCAGTTCTTCTAGCTGCTATTGAACCTACTTTAGCTCCAGGAGGAGCATGTCTTGAAACTGTTTTTGGTTTCCCAGGTTTAGTTCTACCACCAAAAGGATGATCAACAGGATTCATCTTGCTTGCAGATGTTCTTGGCCACAACTTATTTCTTGCCCTCATTAAATAAAAGACTTGACCAGCTTTTATGAATGGTTTTTCATCTCTTCCACCACCAGCGGGAATTCCTATAGTAGCCAAACAATTCGGATTTAAAGCCTTAAATTCTTTTGAAGGTAATTGAATTATTACTTTTTCAGGATCATGAGAAATTACAACGGCCTTGGTTCCAGGTGAGCAACAAAGTTTTGGTCCTGAACCAGGGCGAGTTTCAATAGCAAAAATACTTGTACCTTTTGGTATTTTATGTAAAGGTAAAACGTTACCAACTCTAGCTTCACCTTTAATATTTATGACATCACCAACTTTCAAACCTTCAGCAGCTATGATAAACTTTTCTTCACCATCAACTTTTAATTTAGCTAAAGGAGCATCCCTTCCAGGATCATGAACTATATCTATAACTTTAGCTTTTATGAAATTGTACTCCACTTTACCAGCATACCTATGACTAGGAGCTCTATACCTAGGGCCTCCTTTTCCTCTTGCCCTTTGAATTATTCTTTTACCCATTCTCCCACCTTATAATACTCCTAACCTTGTTGCAATTTCACTCGCAGAGTATTCTTTTGATAACTTGACCCAAGCTTTTTTTCTACCTTTTCTATCTATTAAAGTCCTAACATTATCAACTTTCACATTAAAAGCTTTTTCAACAGCCCATTTTATTTGTTTCTTGTTTGATTTTCTATTAACTATGAAAACAAGTTTGTTCTCATTTTCTATTTTGCCTATAGCCTTTTCTGTTAGCAAAGGGTAAAGTAATATTTTCCAAGGATCAACTAGTAATGGTTTTTCTTCAGGCATAAATTTCACCTAACTTTTGAATTGCTGAAACTGTGTAAATGGTTAATCTTCCTGGATGAGCTCCAGGAGCAAGTAATTCTGCATTCAAGTTGTTAACTAAGCACACATCAACACCTGGCAAATTTTTTGCAGCGTTAACTATTCCTTTATCTTCAGCTATAACGAATAAAATAGACTTTTTCTTCTTGTATCTTCTCCCTCTCATCTTTCCTTTTCCAGGCCTAACTTTTTTTCTCTTTGCTCTTTTCAATTCCTTTTCCAAACCAATTTTTTTCAAGAAATTTTCAATATCTTTTGTTTTTTTCAATTCTTGCAAAGAATCATCAACTACTATAGGTAAATCTAAATTTTCAATTATATGACCTCTTTGAAGTACTATATCTTTTATTCCTGTTGCAGCTATTGCAGATTTTATTGCAAGAATTCTTTCTTTTTTATTTATTTTTTGCCACCATACTTTTTCTGCCTTAGGTGGATGAGCCCTCCTTCCTTTAACTGCCTGAGGAACAAATCTTGCTCTAAAGTGTAAAGCTGGTGGTCCTCCATGAATTCTTGGCATTCTAGCTAACTCAACATTCATCATAGTATGTCTCGCTCTCCTTTCTCCATGATAATGAGCAGAAGTTCTTTTTCCAGCCAGAGGATCAACACCATAAGGTTGTCTTTTATGACTTTGAATAGCTAAAACTGCTCTTTGAATAACATCTGGCCTAAAAGGTGTGCTAAAAACCTTTGGTAAATCTATCTCACCTTTCTTGTTACCATCTAAATCAAAAATTTTAACTTTCATCATTAAACACCTTGCTTACTCTCTTTTGAAATGTACCTAACTTCTATTGGATAAACTTTTTTTGGCCTCATAGCAATTCTCAACCTCACAAGTCTTTTCCTTGAACCTGGAACACTACCTTCTAACAAAATACAATCACCCAAAATTTTTCCATAACTTACTAAACCACCTTTTACATCGAAGCCATCATTAAGTATTTTTATTATTCTTTTATTGAATTCTGTTCTCGTTTGAAATCCTAATTGACCTGCTTGAGGTACTGTCCATCTAACCTTTCCAGGCTCATTAGGACCTAAAGCACCTGTTTCCCTCTCCATTTGTTGTGCCTTTCTACTCTTTATTTTCACACCAAATCTTTTAACAGGACCTTCAAAACCCTTTCCTTTAGTCACAGCTATCACATCAACTAAATCTCCTTCTTTAAAGACATCAGAAATTTTTATTTCTTTTCCAAGTATTTTTTTAGCGTATTCTAGTTGCTCTTCAACACTACCTCCTAAAGCTATCTCAAATATTTCAGGTTTTTTCTTAAAATTAGGGTTTGTATGACAAAGTAAAGTAACTTTTGAAATTTCTTTAGGTATTTTTTTCAATTGTTCTTCTAGACTTTTCTTTTTCTTTGGTAACTTAATTTTTCTTGCCAAATTTTTATTCAAATTTTCAGAAAAAACATCACAAGCTGTTTTATTTTTTGAATAACACCTGAAACCAAAAACAGTTAATGGAGGGCAATCCAATATTGTAACGGCTTTAGAAATAGGTTGTCCCTTTGTTGTTGAGTGAGGATTTTTATCAATAAGTATGACATGTGTCATTCCTGCTTTATAACCAGCAAAACCTAGTGGTTTTACTTCCTTCACTTCAGGCCAACTTTTCACTCTTGGATAGATACGTCTAGCCCTTTTTCTGGGATAAAATGCCCTGCTTCCTCTTACTGGTCTCCTTCTTTCTGGCATAAAATCAAATCTTTACTTCAAACTATTTAAATCTTCTGAGAACACGTAGCTTCGCGAAAACTTTCCTTTCTTATTTAAGAATTTAGGATATTTAAAAATTGCGTTATTTCAACACTTTTCCAGTTTTCATATACCATAAGTATAAATCTAATTCTGCTAAAGAAAGGTTCAGCTTCTTTGCAATTCTCCTTAACAAATTTTCAATTTCCAGGTATCTTTTCTTGCTAAGAATTTTAGGTTTTTTGATAATTTTGTGTTCAGTTAAAATATCTAGAATATGAAAATCTATGATTGCAAAGTTTGTATAACCTATGTTTCTAAGAAAATGGCTTGCTTCTTTAAAGCCTATTCCTTTAACATTTTTAACTAACCATTCTCTTAATTTACTTTCATCATCAAAAGATTCTATAATATTTCTTAATAAACTCGCATAACTCCTTGCTTCTGCGATATATCTTGCTCTTACCTCAGGAAAACGGTGACCAAGTTTTCTCAATTTTCTTGACAACTTTGAATTTGAAAGGGTTAAAAATCCCTCATCTATTTTTCTTTGAATTTTGATGCTTCTTTCAGCAGTAAAATTTGCTGTTAAAATACAGAAACAAAGTTCTTTAAAAATTTCTTTATTCGATTTTCTTCTCATTTTTTTAAATTCTTTTATCCTTTTCTCTACCAAAACTCTAACTTCACTTTTCTTTAAACCTTCAACCTCTTTTACAAGAGCTTTTATTGTCATTATAAATCAATTTCGCAAAATATCTGATGCCTAGTATTCTTCGCACTTGACTTGATAAAAGCTTTTAGGATGACTACAAGAGGGACATATTTCAGGAGGCTCTTTTCCATAATGAATGTAACCACACTCTCTACAGACCCACCATACTTCTTTTTCTTTTTTGAACACAGTTCCCTCTTCAATTTCTTTCAAAAGCTTTCTGTACCTCTCTTCATGATGTTTTTCTGCTACAGCAATAGCCTTCAACCTTTTTGCAATCTCGGGAAGACCTTCTTTTTCAGCCACAGCAGCAAACTCTGGATACATAGTTGTGTGTTCATAATTTTCTCCTAATATAGCAGCCTTCAAATTTTCTTTTGTACTACCAAGTACAGTTGGAACTATAGCTTCAACTTTAATTTCATTTATTTTTTCACCACTTTTCTTCTTTAATTCATTAATCAACTTCAATAACCAACTAGCATGTTCTTTCTCATTTTCAGCTGTTATTAAAAAAATTTCTGCTATTTGTTCAAACCCTTCTTTCTTAGCAATTTTTGCATAGAAAGTGTAACGATTCCTCGCTTGACTTTCACCAACAAATGCCTTTGCTAGATTCTCAATTGTTTTTTTCATAATTTCACTTTTAAAATTAGGAAAAGTATTATTTAAATGCTGAATAAAAACTTCAGAAAATTAAAGATTCCAACTGTTGTTACCATTATAATTATTCCACCTATAAAAGAGCCTATTGCTATTGCTAAAAATGATTTTTTCCAATCTAAACCTAAGAACCAACTTAAAAGGGTTGCAGTATAGGTCCCTGTTAATGGTGTTGGTAAACATATGAAGAGAGTTAATCCCACCACACCATATTTGTCAATATATGGTTTTCCTTTTTCTCTTGTTCTCTCTATATATTTCTTAAATATCTTCACTCTAGAAAGCATGTTATCGTAAAAAAGTTCTAACGCAAAATACACAGGAAAGAAAAGAGAACAGTTAACAGCTAGTGATATTAAAAAAGATGAAATAGGATCAAATCCTAAAGCCATACCCAAAGGTATACCACCAACTTGTTCAACAGTTGGTATCAAATTTGCTAATATCAACAAACCTGTTTTATCTAACATGAAAAAACAATTTAAAAGCAATTATTTAAATTTAAGCGTTAGCAATTTCTTTCAACTTTTCAACATTATGTTGAAAAATAGTCTTCCTCCTTTTATCAACACTTATTTTTAATTTTTTTGCTTTTTCTATAGTTAGGCCAGCCTCTTTTAGCTCGCCTATACTAAACCCTTTTCCTTTCCTTAGCTTACCTTTTGGGCTTTTCACTATTGGCCTTATCATGTTATTCATAAAGAACAGGATGTGTTAAATCTTCTTTGGGATCGAAAACTTTTACTTTCATTTTTTTGTTTAAGTTATGAGGATTTGGATCTTTAAGTAATACGAATCTAAAAAGAGAAGATTTATACCAATCGATTCCTGGGTTAATTTCTGTTGGAAAGTTAAACCTTTTTGTAAAGAGTTCATAATTGGCAGTTTCATAAACAGTTGGATAAATAGAAAAATCTCTTATCACATCAGTTATTACACAATTCATTCTTAAAAGAAATCTCTCTATCTTATTCCATTTTTTTAGAGAAGATTCAAGATTAGTTAAACCGAAGTATCCTATCCCTCCAGACTTTAGAGAAAGTATACCTCTTAGCAAGAATGCTCTTAAACCACTAAAAGTTTCTAAAGGTTCACTAGAAAAAACATCGAATTTCTTCAAGAACTTTTTAGGCAAAGGTTCTGAAACATTATAGTTCGCGAATTCTATTTTAAGTTTATACTTCTTTTTAATTTTGTTTATAAACTTTCCTATCCTTTTATCAATATCCAAAACTACAACTCTTGAAGGTAATCCAGTCAGACTCAAAGCGATGCTTAAAAGGTCATCATCACCAACTAAAAGTATTTTCTTGTTTGTAACATCACCATAGTAATTCATTAAAACTACTCTAGAGACAACATCATAATTCCTCATATATCCTTGAAAGTATTCTAAAGTTGGTTTCGGCCTTCCCTTAACTATTTTATTATACTTTTCCAAAAGAGTTTCAAACTCTTTTGTAAATTCTATTCTTTTCCCCTTACAACTTTTACAAAGAGAACTTGAAATGAATTTTCCTAATTTTTTTCTCCCTTTTTTTGTCAAATAAATTTTACTCCCATCCGTTTCTATCAAATTGTTTTTATAAAGATCATTCATTATTTTTATGAATTCGGCAAGAGTATGATGCCAGTTATCTAAAAGTTCCCATACATTTTTCGGTTCAGTTAGTTGAGCTAGAATTTTTTGCTTTTTCATACAAACCATACCTTATTATCCTTTTTTTCATCACCTTTGGTGAAAATTCTTTTAAGAGTAATTCAAAAGCTTTCATAGCATTTTTTTCATCACCACAACTGTAAATGTCAGCTGTGAAGTAAGAATATTCTGGCCATGTATGAATACTCAAGTGAGATTCTCTTAATAAATAAAATCCTGAGACACCAAATGGTTTAAATTGATGAAAAGAATAAGAAATGACATTCAACTTACTTTTTTTAACTATATTATCCAAAATTTTCTTTACATTTTTGACTAAAGAAATCTTTTCTGGCTCCACCCCCAGGAATTCGACGATAATATGAATGCCCATAGCGAACACCCATAATACCGCCGAACCTTATCTCCTTTCATAGACTTATATTTTTACTTTTCAGAAACTTTTAAAGGTTTCGTTTTATTTATTTATTATGAAAAAAGATGAAAAGACAGTCATAACATTTTCTTTTGCATCTTTTTTGAATGATTTAGGTTCTGATATGGTATCTCCAATATGGCCATTATTTGTTGTTTACTTCTTGAAGGCAAACATGGCAGTTTTAGGTTTCATAGACGGATTAGGTGATTCTATAGTTTCTATTTCCCAAGCTATTTCAGGTTATCTTTCAGATAAATTTAGGAAAAGGAAGGTTTTTATTTGGTCTGGATACTTCCTTGCTTCACTTTCAAGAGTAGGATATTCTCTTTCAACAAATTGGCAACACTTAATACCTTTTAAAATCATGGATAGATTAGGAAAAATGAGAGATCCTCCAAGAGATGCGATAATTGCTGATGTAACGAGAAAGAAAGTAAGAGGGAAAAGTTTTGGGTTGTTAACTGCAATGGACAATCTTGGTGCAGTGTGTGGAATATTAAGTTGCGTCTTTTTATTTGGAATACTTGGTTATAGAAAGCTATTTTTTCTTGCTTCTGTACCATCATTAATAAGCGTAATTCTGATTTTGATAGTTATAAAAGAAAAAAGAGTAAGAAAAAGAATTTACAAAGGAATATCTATGAAAGATATAAGTTTTAATTTTAAGCTATTCCTTCTTTCTTCTATAATCTTTTCATTAGGTTTCTTCAGTTACTCTTTTCTCTTAATATACGCAAAAGAATTTGGTTTTCAAGAATACTTTATTCCTTTTCTTTACTTAACTTTCACTTTAGTTGCTTCGATAACATCTTTACCATTCGGAAAACTTTCTGATAAGCTTAAAAGAAAACCAATATTAATTTTTTCAGGAATTTTGTTCGCGATAGTTTGTTTAGGTTTTATTTACTTTAAATCATTCTATAGTATCATAGCTTTGTTCATTTTGTATGGTTTGCATTTAGGAGCAAGAGTACCTGTTCAAGTAACATTTGTTTCAGAACTTTCAAAACCTAAGTATAGGGCTAGCTCTTTAGGTATTTTTCAAATGACAACAGGTTTATGTAAATTGCCTGCTTCTATGATAGCAGGTTTGTTATGGATTAATTTTGGAATGAGTGCTCCATTCCTATTTTCTCTAGGGCTAACACTAATTTCAATACTACTACTTCTCTTCGTGAAAGAAAAATAAGAATGAAAAATTGAAATAAAAAAGTTATTTACTTACATTTCTTTTTCTTCTTTGTTTTCTTCTTCTTTTTCTTTCTCTTTGCCATCAAAACTCCCCAATTTAAAAGAATTATTAAGCTTGTATTTAAATTAAACGTAAGAAGCCTTTATAAACTCACTCTTCTATTACCATTTCCTTAAGAACTTCTTCATAATGAGGCCTTTTGAGTTGCGCCGAGGCTGGGATTCGAACCCAGAAGGGGCAAAGCCCCACAGCCTCTCCAGGGCTGCGCATTACCTGATTCTGCCACCTCGGCATAAAATAGTTTGTTTAAAGAATTTTTAAAAATGAACTAATCTTTAAGTTGAATAGAAATAGAAACCCCATCAGGAATAGAAACTCTCATCACTTGCCTTAACGTTCTTTCATCAGCAGAAATATCAATTATTCTTTTATGAATTCTCATTTCCCATCTATCCCAAGTAGCATTGCCGTGGCCTGTTCCATCACCGCATGGGGTTTTCATAGTCACTACTCTTAGCTTTTTAGTTGGTAAAGGGATGGGGCCACGCATAGCTACCCCAAACTTTTCAGCTATAGCTTTTAATTCCTTGCAAACTTCATCAAGCTTTTTCGGGTCTGTACTCATTAACTTTATTCTTGCTTTTTGCATATTCTCTAATCTATTACTCAAAGTATTTAAATAATTTTGTGTTTTAGATTGAATTATGGAAAGTGAAAGATTTGCAGTTAGAATTTATTATAGAGGTTCTAAAGAAACTTATCCTGTAAGTATTGAATTTGAGGGTAAAACATATTCATTTGAGTTTGAGAAAAAATCTCTTTCTTTTAGAGATCCTTATTCTTATAGTTTGAGACAAATATCTTGCAAATTCTTAAGGAAACAAATAAGTTTCAAGAATAAAGATTCTGCCATCAAATTTGCAAAAATTTTGAATGAAAAATTTCCTGAATTAAGAACTGAAGTATTTAGAATAATAACTAAAGAAGAGAAGATAGCAAAATTTGAAGAAAAAAAGGAAATCACTTAGCTGGAACTACTTCTAAACAAACACCTGCTGCAATCGTTTGACCCATATCCCTAATTGCAAATCTTGCTATTTCTGGGAAATCTTTAGAACTCTCGATAACCAAAGGCTTTGTAGGAACACACTTTATTACCGCTGCATCTCCAGTTTTTATAAAATCTGGATTTTCTTGTAAAACTGCTCCTGACTTAGGATCAATCTTTTTCAAAATATCTGTTATCTTACATGCTACTTGGGCTGTATGACAGTGGAATACTGGTGTGTAACCTCTCGTTATGACATTTGGGTGGTACAACACTATTATCTGGGCTGTGAATTCTTTTGCAACTTTTGGTGGGTTATCAGGATGACCTACTACATCTCCTCTTTTTATATCGGTCTTTGAAACACCTCTTAGGCAAAAGCCAATGTTATCTCCAGGCTTTGCTTCTTGAATTGGTTCATGGTGCATTTCTATAGATTTCACTTCAGTCTTAATTCCTGCAGGCTCGATCACAATAGTATCACCAACTTTTAATACACCAGTCTCAACTCTTCCAACTGGCACTGTTCCTATACCAGTTATAGAATAGACATCTTGAATTGGTATTCTTAAAGGTTTATCAACTGGTTTTGGTGGTACTTTTAGCGTATCTAAAGCTTCTACAAAAGTTGGCCCTGTATACCATTTCATGTTTTCTGATTTCTTTGCAACGTTATCTCCTTTATAAGCTGAAACTGGAACGAAAAGTATCTTGCTAGTGTCATAACCTACAGTTTTCAGCAACTTTTCAAGTTCAGCTTTCACTTCTTTATACCTTGCTTCATCATAGTTAACAGCGTCCATCTTATTTATTGCAACAACTAGCTGATTTATCCCTAAAACTTTTGCTAAATAAACATGCTCTTTAGTTTGTTCTTGTACTCCTTCTTTAGCAGAACAAACTAGTATTGCAGCATCAGCTTGTGAAGCTCCAGTTATCATGTTCTTTACGAAGTCTCTGTGGCCTGGAGCATCTATCACTGTGAAATAATACTTTGGAGTATCAAATCTTCTATGCATTATATCTATAGTTAATCCTCTTTGCCTCTCTTCTTTCAATTTATCCATAACAAAAGCAAACTCAAAAGTTTCTTTCTTCAACTCTTTAGCCAACTCTCTTAACTTTCTCAACTCTTCTTCTTTAATGTTCCCGGTATCAAACAATAATCTTCCAACTAAAGTTGATTTACCATGGTCTACGTGACCGATTGTTACAAGGTTCAAATGAGGTTTTGCAGCCATCAAAATCACCTTTCAGTTTATTATAAATCAATATATTTAAAGATTTTCCAAAACACTTATTTCTTTTCCTCTGGCCTTGGTATCTCTTTGGGCAATCCCTTCCTTTCTCTTGTCTTAATTGCTACTTCATTCCTTAATTCGTTAGGTATTTTTTCAAAAACAACATCTATTAAAGATTGAAAACCTTTTCCTCCTGTTGCAGACTTTAAAGCACCTTCAAAACCAAATAATTCGGCAACTGGAATTTTCGCTGTTATTATAGCTCTATACTCTTCTTGTTCAACGTTCATTATTTCCCCTCTTCTATTCCCAACTTCTGCTGTCACATTTCCTATATAATCAGAAGGTGCATCAATTCGTAATATTTGTTTTGGTTCAAGAAAAGTTATACCAGCTCTAAGCATTGCTTGTTTTATGGCATAACGGATAGCTGGCATAACTTGAGCAGGGCCTCTGTGAACTGCATCTTCGTGTAATTCGGCATCAACAAGCTTAACAATAACTCCTGCACATGGCTCAGCGGCAAGAGGCCCACTTTCCATCACATCTTTGAAAGCGTTTTTAATCATTTCAATTGCTTCGTTCAAGTATTGTATTCCTTTTGTACAATCAAGAAACATGTTATGATTATAGATTAACAAAACATTTTTTGCATCTTCCTTTTTCATTCCAAGCTCTTCTAATTTTTTCCTCAATTTTAAATTCTTCCCTTTTATCTCGCAATCTTTTATAACACCTGTTACCATTGCCTTGTATATTTCTTGAGGCATAGGTTCAACGTAAATATAAAATTTATTATGTCTGTTTGGTGATTTTCCTTCTATCACAGGAGATCTTTGAGTAACAGTTTCTCTGTAAACTACTATTGGAGGTGAAGATACTATCTCAATGCCTTTTTCTTTTATTTTTCTCTCAACTTTTGCATCTAAGTGCAGCTCACCTAATCCAGAAACAAGAGTTTCACCAGTTTCTGGATTTATTTTAACTTTTAGAGTAGTATCTTCTCTACTTAAAGTCTTCAATATTTCTATGAGTTTCGGAAGATCTTGAGGTGATTTTGGCTCTATAGCTTTTGTAACGACTGGCTCAAAAATATGTTTTATTGTTTCAAAAGACTCTATAACGTACTCTGGAGAACAAATTGTTTGACCCACAGCAGCATCACTTATCCCAACTATACCAACAACATTTCCAGCAGGAGCACTTTCAACTGGTATCCTTCTTAAAGCAATGAAAGTTGTCACTTGCTGTATTTTAGAAGTTTGTCCTGTTCCAACAGTTAAAACTTCTTGTCCCCTTTTTAACCTCCCAGAAAAAATTCTGGCAGTTGAAATCATTCCTGCATGAGGGTCGTAAACAACTTTTGTTATAACTGCTGCAAGCTTACCATTTTTATCACAATTAGCTAATTGCTTTCCAATTTCAGAATTAACATCTCCTCTCCATATTTTTTCAATTCTATAAGATTGGGCTTCTATCGGAGAAGGCAAATGTTTTATAACCATATCTAAAATAACAACATGCATAGGTGCCATATTAGCTAATTCTTCATCCCTTCCTTGTGAACAAAGATCTATTATGTTCTTAAAAGTTACACCTGTTCTTTGCATGTACGGAACAGAAATGGCCCACTTTCTTAAGGCAGAACCAAAAGCAACAGAACCATCTTCAACTTTAACCATCCATTTATCTTTAAATTGAGGCTCAACATACCTTTGGATCAATTTATTAACTTCTATAACTATATTAGCTAGCCTTTTTTGTAATTGTTCAGGTGTAAGTTTTAACTCTTTTATTGCTCTATCAACCTTATTTATGAATAAAACAGGTTTAACTCTCTCTCCCAAAGCTTGTCTCAAGACAGTTTCAGTTTGGGGCATCACTCCTTCAACAGCACAACATAAAACAACAGCACCATCAACGGCCCTCATAGCTTGAGTAACATCAGCACCAAAATCAACATGGCCAGGAGTATCAAGCAAATTTATTAAGTATCTTTCACCTTCATAGTCATGAGCCATAGTAACAGTGGCACCATAAATGGTCATTAATCTCTCTCTTTCTTGTTCATCTATCCAGGTTAACATTCTTTCTCCAACTAAATCCCTTGCCATTAAACCTGCAGCTGCTGCTAAGTTGTCAGTTAATGTTGTTTTTCCATGATGTATGTGAGAAACTATACCAATGTTTCTTATGTTCTTTGTATTTTCCATCAAATTTTGAACTTTTTCACTATACTCTTCCTTTGGCATATTGAATCCCTCTAACCATGCATAGTTTTGAATAATAAGTTATAATCATATTTAAATTTTTCCAATTTCAGCTCGAAAACTTAAAATAAGAGTTTTAAAAAACAAATAATATGAACTCTCATGGAAAAACCTATAACCACATCAGAAGACATGTCAGAAAGCATAAGAAGAGGTATGTTAGATTTGTTTCATTCTTTATAATTCTTCACATAATTTACAGTATCATTGGTCATTTGGCTGCCCTCACTCTAACTCATATTCAGCTTAATGTTGCAATCCTTACAACTATTATCATAACAGCAGTCATATTCACAGTAATCGCAGAGTTGACAGAAGTGATAATAGAAAAGGAAGAGCCTAAAATAGAAAGGACTATCGAGAAGGAAAAAAGAATCATAAGCAAAAAGTTGAAAAAACTTTGATCATCTTGCACCAGCAGCTTCCCTTTCTATTCTCTCTTTCTCTTTTATTGCATAAGATTTTTGAGAATCATTTTCGTAAGCTGCTAATATTTCTTCAGCCAAACTTTCGGCCATGGTCTTAGGATTATCAAAAGCTTTTTGATAAGCACCTTGAACCATTAATCTTAAAGCAATGTCAACTCTTCTTTGGGGAGAAGTTACAACAGCTTTCCTCACTATTATTCCACCTACTTGAAAAGAAGTTATTTCTTCTCTCAAAGCAGCATTTTCTATTGCTCTAACAAAAACTTCTATAGGATTTTTCTTTGTCCTCTTTTCTAATATCTCAAATGCTTTTTCAACTATCTTCCAAACTTTAAAAGTTTTTCCAACGTTTCTTCCACTTGTTATAAAATGTTTTTTCCCTCTATGACCTGGAACAAAGAGGTGATTCATTAATCTTTCAACTATATGCATGTTACTTTTGTGAAAAGGTTTTTGAGAATGTCTTCCAAAAGTTCTTGGAACAATTACCGATTTCAAGTTAATGTAAGCTTTTAACCCTGGATCTTTAACTTCTATCCCTTCTGTTTCCCACTTTCCAAACAATTTCATCATCTTGCCTCTTTCTTTCTTTTACCTTTTAAAAGTTCAGACAAAGGAATGTTATTTACTTTTATAACTTTCCATCTTAGGCCATGCTGTGAACCTACAGGACCTCCTTGAGAACCTCCAACACCCTCTACCACAACTTCATCATGCTCATCAATGAAGTTTATTCCCCCTGACTTAGGAACAAAAGCTGTTATTTCTTTCTTGTTTTTTAACAGTTGGACTCTCACAACTTTTATTAATCCAGAGTGAGGCTGTTTTTGTTCTATGGCCCTTTTAGCTATAACAATACCTCTAGCTTGAGGCGCACCTTCTAAAGGATCTTTCTTTTCTTTGAGCCTTAGCATCCTAACTTTGAATTTCGTTTTCTTCCATTTCTTCTTCTTTGCCCTTCTTTTCATTTCTCTTGCGCTAAACAAACCCATAATCACCACTAGTATTTGCTTATTTGGAGATAAGAGTTTAAAAATCTTTTGGAATAGCCCCGGGAGGATTCGAACCTCCGTCGCGAGGTCTCTTCATCAAATCAGAGCTTTAGAGTTAACTCCAAAGCCTCGCATGCTTGGCCACTACACCACGGGGCTATGCTATTATAATAGAAATTTTAATTCTTAATAAACTTTTCCGTTCAGAGTAAAAGTTTTAAAATTTAGATTTAAAATATCAAAAATGAAATATTTCTCAAAAATTGAGAATACAGAGAAAGGGTTAAGTGTTATAATACCAGAAGAAATTGCAAAACTCCTTATGCTTAACCCTAATGATGAAGTAAAGTTAGTTTATAACAGAAAAAATCGGCAAATAATCTTATCAAAGGTAGGCTTCTATCTCTCCCCTTCTCACAACTTAGTTCTTAAAGCTATAGAAATGTCTATAGAAAACTTTGGTGGTGTTACCTATACAGGAGAAATCTACAGAACTTACGAAGTTCTTGCTAAGAAAAAAGGTGAAAAACCTTTAACAAAAAGAAGAGTGAGTGGAATAATAAGGGAGCTAGAAGAAGAAGGTATTATAACAACAAAGTTAGTGAGCTTTGGAAAAGGAGGGCGAACGAAGTTAGTTAAGAAAAGAGTAAAATTGTGACATTTCGAATGATTTAAATATGAAATAAAAGAATATTAAAACGGTGTTCAAAGTGAAAGGTGGGTCACAAACACAGGGTAGTTATTTCAAGATATGATGATATTAAAAAGTTTCAAAAAGCTCAGTTTGTTCACTTCAGAAAATTTTTAAGTAAAAAACTTTTGCTAGAAATTCTTGAAAAATATCCTAATCTAAGAAAGATTTCAATATCAAACTATGCTTTCAAAAGGTTAAGCAAAGAATGTTTTGAAATTCTCTCAAAAAATAAGATAAAAATATTAGTCTCCTATTCAATAGGAAGACCATCCTTATTAGAGTTGAAAAAAAATAAAAGTATAAAGCTATAAGTGATAGTTATGGTAAAGATAACCTTTCCAGATGGTTCAACTGAAGAACACAAAGATGGAATTACTCCATTAGAAATAGCAAAAATGATAGGTAAAAGGTTATTTAAAGATGCTTTGGCTGCAAAAGTTAATGAAGAAATTGTTGATTTAAACTTTAAGATTAAAGAAGATTGCAAGTTAAAAATATTGACTTTTGACCATGAGGAAGGTAAGAAAGTTTATTGGCATAGTACAGCTCATGTATTAGCGGCTGCTGTAAAAGAACTTTACCCAGAAGTTTTGCTTGGAATAGGCCCTCCAATAGAAGAAGGTTTTTACTATGATTTTGACAATTTGGAGATTTCAGAAAAAGATTTACCAAAGATAGAAGAAAAAATGAGAGAAATAATAAAAAAGGATTTACCATTTGAAAGAATTGAAGTATCAAAAAGTGAAGCGAAAAAGATATTTTCTGGAGAAAAATATAAACTTGAATTAATAGATGAGTTAGAAGGTGAAAAAGTAACAATTTATAAACTAGGGAGATTTGTTGATTTATGTAAAGGTCCTCATGTTCCTTCTTCAGGAAAAATAAAAGTTATAAAGCTGCTTAAGTTAGCTGGAGCTTATTGGAAGGGTGATTCAAAAAATCCTATGTTACAAAGGATATATGGAATATCATTCTACTCAGAAAAACAATTAGAAAGGTTCTTAGAATTGAAGAGAATGGCAGAAGAGAGGGATCACAGAAAAATTGGCCAAAAACTTGATTTATTCAGTTTTCATGAAGAATCTCCTGGGATGGCTTTCATGCATCCTAAAGGAATGATAATATGGAATACTCTTTTAGATTTTTGGAGAGAAGAGCATAAAAAAGCAGGATATAGAGAAATAAAAACTCCTATAGTTTTGAGTAAAAAATTGTGGGAAAGAAGTGGACATTGGGATCATTACAAAGAAAATATGTACTTTGTAAAAATTGATGAAAATGATTTTGCCATAAAACCTATGAATTGTCCTGGTTGTATTCTTGTTTATAAAACGACTTCTCATAGCTACAAAGAGTTTCCATTAAGAATTTCAGAAATTGGATTAGTTCATAGACATGAACTAAGTGGCGTTCTTTCTGGCTTATTTAGAGTAAGATGTTTTCACCAAGACGATGCTCATATCTTCGTAACACCTGAACAAATAAAAAATGAAATAGTTAACATAATCAAGCTCACAGATAAAATTTATAATGTATTTGGTTTTAAGTATCATGTTGAACTTTCTACAAGACCAGAGAATGCTATGGGTTCTATAGAAATCTGGGATAAAGCTGAAAAAGCTTTAAAAAATGCTTTAGAAGAAACAGGAATAAAGTACAAGTTAAATCCTGGTGAAGGAGCTTTTTATGGGCCAAAAATAGACTTTCATATAAAAGATGCTCTAGGAAGAACTTGGCAGTGTGGAACTATTCAACTTGACTTTTTCATGCCAGAAAGATTTGACCTAAAGTATATAGGTCCCGACAATAAAGAACATATCCCAGTGATGATTCATAGAACCATTTATGGCTCTTTAGAAAGGTTTATTGGTGTGCTAGTAGAACATTACGGAGGTGCATTTCCAGTTTGGCTTTCACCTATTCAAGTTAGAATAATACCAGTAAGTGAAAGACACTTGGAGTATGCAGAAAAAGTAAAGAGTTTACTGGAGAAAAATTCTGTAAGAGTTGAGGTTGATTCTACAAAAGCTACAGTAGAGTATAGGGTAAGAAATGGAGAATTACAAAAAATACCTTACTTGCTCACAGTTGGAGATAAAGAAGTTAAAAATAACACTGTAGCTGTTAGAACTAGAGACGGAAAAGTAGAATTCAACGTTAAAATAGAAGATTTCTTAAAACGAATTTTGGAAGAAATAGATAAAAAGAAGTAACGAAAATTTGATTAGTTTTACTAAGCTTGCCTCAAATTCTCCCAAATAAAGTCGAACATTGGCCTCATTACATCGCTAGCTACATGCTCACTCTGACTCCAGAATGCAATCTCCTGAGAAGGATGAACATCTTCATCTGTTAATGCCATAACAACATGAGAATCGTCAACAACACAAAACCTTCCTATGATATCCTGTTTTTCTATTCTTCTAACTTCAGCAAACTCTTTTAACCTCTTAACTATCTCTTCATTATTCCTTTTAAAGGGTGCGGCTATTCTTATTTTCACTCCTCTCTCTGCAATCTTTTCAAGAGTTTCACCGAGATAATTGTTCAAATCTATTAAACCTTTTGAAGTTGTTAAAATTGAGACATAACTTTTTGCATCTTTTATTATAGTTTCAAGTTGTCTGTACAATGCACTCCTTCCTTTTAAAGACCCTGTTATCTCAGCTGGACTAACTAATTTAACACCTCTCTTATAAACTCTTTCCAATTCTTTAATAATTGGTGAATTTTCTATCCTTTCTATTCTTTTTATCATTGACTCAAAATCTTCTCTTAGCTTTTTCTTTGCTCTTTCCAATGCTTCTCTTGGTGGTACGGCAGTATACTTCAATGGTTTAGAAGGTTGAATTAACACAAAACCCTTCTCTGCTAAAGATTCGAGAACATCGTAAGTTCTACTATGAGGAACTCTTGCTAAAGAAGAAAGCTCCCCTGCAGTTGCTACACCTCTGGATAAAAGGGCCACCCATAGTTTTCTCTCATATAAATTAAGACCGATTTGCTTCAATGCATCTAAAACTTCTTGAGACACAACCATTTTTCTCACTATAATTTTTTATTTAAGGGGTTTGCTACTTATTTGTGATTAATAGAAATATTAAGAAAGATAAATATTTAAACTTATTAATTTTTCTTTAACTCGTTTAAAGTGGTTCTGCAAACTTGTTGTTAATGAATTTATTTAAAAAAAAATAAAATCTTGAAGCGATATAAAGAAAAACTTTAACTTAACGAATTATTTAAGTGTAACAAAATTCTAAATTAATTATGAATTGGAAAAAAATAATGGCAAACTTTCAAGCAAGGATGTTCAATAAAAAAGCTTCTGACCCCAAAAACAAACCAAACCAAATTATAGAGGCTATTGCATTAAGGCCCGGTCAAAGTATTGCAGATATTGGTTCAGGAGGAGGTTATTTTTCTCTGCGATTTGCCAAGATAGTTGGAGAAGAAGGAAGAGTTTATGCAGTTGATACGAAACCAGAATTTTTAGAGTATGTCAAAAATAGTGCCAAAGAAAAAGGATTGGATAATGTGATACCAACGCTTGTATTAAGAGATAAATTAGATTTACCTGAAAAAAGCTTAGATTTGATATTCATGCGTAATGTTACCCATCACATATCAAATCGAGTAGAGTATTTTAAGAGTCTAAAACGGTTTTTAAAACCTGATGGAAGAATTGCTATCATCGAGTATAAAAAAGGTAAAATTTTCACTTTCCGTGGATTATTTAGACACTACGTTCCTAAGAAAACTATCATTCAAGAAATGGAAGAGGCAGGTTATTTACTAAAAAAGGAATTCAATTTTTTACCAGAACAACATTTTACAATTTATATAGTGAAAAATGAAAGATAAAAGTATAATTTGCAATATTCCAAAAAACATATAAAGGGAAACAATATTATGAAAGGAGTATCAAAATGAAGAAAGATAAACTGCGAAAAATCGTTGTTGTGCTCTTGATAATAGTAACAATAGGTGTGATAGCATATCTCAACACGCTACCAAAACCAGTTTTCGAAAAACCATACTGGATTAGCATTGTTGCATTATTATTCCTGTATTGGATAATTTTCATCAACTGGTATTCCAAACATAAAAGAAAATAAGTATTGCTCTTTGCCAACTCTTCGCATACCCAAACTTCTTTTATCCGCAAAAGTAAAATATTTAAAGAAATGAATAAATAAATATAACGGTGTTTTAATGAAACCTTATTGTGAAATTGTTTCCCAAGAGTTATTACCAGCATTAAGGGCATTAATAGCTAAGAGGCTTATTGAAAAATACGAGTTAACTCAAGAAAATGCAGCAAGGAAGTTAGGGTTAACTCAATCAGCAATATCCCAATATAAGAGAGAAATAAGAGGTAAAAAAGTTAAAATTTTAGAAAAGGATGAAATTGTGGATAGAAAAATAGAGGAATTTGTGGATAGAATTGCGTCAGATGAGTTGAAAGATCCTATAAAACTTCTTAACGCTTTTTGTGAAATATGCAAATTAATAAGAAAAAGAGGGTTGTTGTGCGAATTACATTTAATTTCATTTCCACGTTTAAAAGGCTGTAAAATTTGTTTTGAGTAATTAACAAACGTTCCTTCCAATTTCTTCAAGAAGAGTTTTATTTATGTAAATAGTTGAATTCATTCTTAAAGCTAAAGCTATAGCATCAGAAGGTTTTGCATCTATTTTTAGTATTTTATTACCACTTCTTAAGTAAAGGTTAGCATAGTAATAATTTCCATCAAATCTTTCTATAGCTACTGAATCTAAAGTTATATTATAAGTTCTTAAAACAGAAGCAAAGATGTCATGAGTGTTTGGCCTCTCTTCTATTATTCTTTTTAAACCAAGTTCTATAGAGTAAGCTCTTTCAGGGCTTGTTTGTGCAATTATAGCTGTACAGTTATGGCCAACTATGACAAAAGTTCCAGAAACTTGTAAAACATCGGCAACAACATAATTTGAATATTGAATTAAATTTAGAACTCCTAATGAAATGAAAGAAAAAAGTGTGAGAATTATAAAAATAATTAAAGGTAACTTTGATTCTTTTTTCCTTTTTCTTTTCATTTTAGACCTTCTTTTTTAGCATGGGTAATCCTGTTCTTTCATTCTCAATAACTTCCCACTTACCTGGAGGTAAATCAACGGCACCTTCTGGATCTCTTGAAAAAAAGAAAAGTCTCCCCCTTTGATGTAACCAAAAAGTTATTCCTCTTTTATTTTTATAACTAAAAGCCATAAAAACCCCTAAAATTATTAAGTTAATAACTATAAAATAGTTATCTGAGAGTTGTCCATTCTGTTTTCACATTACTACAATTTGTAGAAACTCTAACTTGTTTTATATCAGTTTTGCTTAAAGAAAGAGAAGATGTCATAATAGTGCCTGTTGCACCTGGTGCTAGGGAAAGGCCTTGAATATCTGAAACTGAAAAAGCAGTATCATTACTCAAAATTATATCAAACTTAAAATCTCCTAATGGAACATTCTGAGCTTCTACAACTGCTATTATTTTTTTACCTGCATCATCCCATTTTGGATATTCAGCACTAATGTAAACTAAATTACCTCCAATGCATGTTGGTAACGATGTTTGTAGAGTTTGTCTTGTGTAAGAGGAAACGAAGGTTGCAAGAACAGCAGCAACACCCATAGTTATAACAATCAATAAAACAGAAGCAACAAGAGGTGAAACTCCCTTCATAATAAACACTTATTATTTTTTCCTTATATAAATTATCTTAAAGCTTTTACAAGAACTATTTGCTTTTCATTAGTTGAGTTATAGCCTGAATTTTTTATTAAAATTTCATGATCACCTCTACCAAACTTACAACCTTCAATTAAATCAATGCTTGAAAAATTTAATTTCATAATAATTTTCCCTTTTTCTCCAATAATGTTAATTCCATCCTCAACTTTAGATACACCAACACCAAATATTTGCTCTCTAGTTTCCATAAGAAATGTTACACTATCGTTAATTGGCTCTACAATATAGTTCCCATTTGTAACACTGAAAGTTGCAATTCTCGATGAACCTTCTCCTTCTTCAACTACCCTCTCTATATAACTTTTAATTAACTTGAGATTACTCTTTCCTTCTTTGAATAACATCATCTCTTTAATTCTTTGTGTTGGTTGTTTTCCAGTTTCTAGAACAATTGCAATAATGCTTATTGAGATTATTAATATTAACACTGCACCTATTATGGGATGTATACCTTTCATGAATATACTGTCCTATTAATTACCAAATTATCTTTTAAGTACGAATTTTTATAACTCAAAGACAAATTCAAAAAAACTGTAATTACTTTCCCATTACTTGTTATTGTATAATTAACTTCTGAGTTATAACCTTTATGTTTAAGTATGTTTTGAGAAAAGTTTATGAAATTGTTAAGATTTGTTGTTATATCTTCTCCATTTAACAACGATAAGTCAATAGTCTCTATCAACTCATTTTTTAAGTTCAAAAAAGTCTCGTAAATTGGATTTTTTTCTTCTATTAGAACTACTCTTCTCGTTCTTAAGGAAAGTAAGGCTATTAAAATTAATATTAACAATAAAATGAAAATTTGACCTTTCATCTTGGCCAAACCCATAAATTGATGAGAAGTGGTTGAAAATTTGTATAACCTGAGATTAAATAACTTGAAATAGTAATACTTTTATTTTCTGGTAAAGTTTCATTGCAAGGTAATTTATTACAAATTTTCACTTTAAAATCATAAGTTGTAGGAAGACAATTTCTTAAAAAGCTGTTCAAATCTTCAATAAAGTTGTTTGCAGCATAATATCTTAAAACATTTTTGTTGTCTGCTTCTCTAAGGCAATCATAACCAATTGAAGTGCTTATTTTACTAATTGGTGTAAAAGTGAAATAAGTTGAAAGAGCTAAAAGAATGATAACAGACCCTATGATTGCTTCTAAAGTGTAAGTAAGGCCTTTTACCATACTAATAACCTTGCTTCAGTTGGTATTAAAGAAAAATTTAAAGTTTCAAATAAAATGGGATACTTTTTAACTATTATATTTCCTGCTTGTGGTGGTCTTAGGCCATAAGTACAATTTGTAATATTTAAGAAAAAATTATGTAAAAATCCTATTTCATCTTTTAACTCTGGATAACTTTTAAGAGAATTGCATTTTTCTTGGGAAACTACTTCAAAATCATCTCTATAAACTAAGACAATACTCATATCACTTGGTCTTGAAAACTCTATATTGCTCAAATTTCCTTTTAAATAAATGTTAACATATTTCTTCTCATATGCTTCTAATGAAATTGAGAACTTTAATTCCGTTTTCCCATTTATATTTGAATGAGTTGAAGGAATTTCGTTAAAGAAGTTATCATAAACACGAATACTTTCTACTTGAGGTGTAAAGTTTAAGTTTATTTCTTCAACACGTGAATAATTTCCTGTATTTTCAAATTTACAAGAAACCTCTCCAATCTTTGAGAATAAAATTCCACTTGGAGATAGTAACTGTTTTTCAAGTGTTAAAGATGATACTTTTACTTCGCTCTCCTTTAAAACAGAAAATTGATTTGTAAACGTGCTACTTAGAAAAGAAAAGATTAAAGATATAGTTAAAATCACAACACCAAATGCAACAACAAAATCCACATGAGACATTAAATCAACTTCATCAAAACATTTTGATTTCTTTTCAAATAAATCGAAGCTGGTGGATATGAAATTCCACTTAAGTTAGCAGTAATGTTAACTTTTCTCTCCTTTTCAAGAATTTCTCCTTTAAAATTAATTTTCATCCTAATTCTTTTTGGTAAGAATTCTATAAGATATTTTTTGTCAGCTATGGTAGTTGGTATTGAAAGGTTAACTTTCCCTTCATTCACGTTAGAAAAATAAAGTACCAAAATTTCTTTTCTAATATTTTCTATAACATAATCCATTTCACTCAAAATTGAACGTTTTTCTAAATCATTGAGTATGTTTGAAATTGAAAATAAAATAAGAGATGCTGCAAAAATTCCTATAACAAACATTGTAGCATAAGATAAAAGGGGCGACACACCCTTCATACTAATTAATTCATTAGGGTATCATAAAAGTTTTATGCAAACAAAGAAATGATGGTGTAGCCTGCTATTATTAATAAAAAGGAATGTTTTATCCCTGCTATTATTCTACCTTCTGACATCTTTCCTATAACAAGGCCAGCAAAGAATCCTTGAATTAAAACTAAAAGTTTGAATGTTTGGATGTAAAATGCTTCGAGTGAGGCTGTTCCTTCAGAAAGAAAGTGCAGACTTGGTAAAAGGAACGTTTGAAGAACTATTAAAATTCCTATAAATAAAAAGAAGATAACATAACCAACCACAATTTGATTATAAATTGTAGAAGCTCTTTCCTTCATTATTCTATTAATTTCTATCATACTTTTACCAACAGAATCTAATATTTCAGAAATATCACCACCACCTCTATGAGCCTCTATTATTGTAGAAATCGATCTTTTAACAAGCTTTGTTCTATCTTTTGAAAATTTTCTAAGGATTTCATCAAATGGAACTCCCCAATCAATTTGAGTAGCTATCCTTTTAACATAAGGAGTTAAGGCACCATAATAAGTATTTTTGGTAGCAATTATAGCTTGAGGTAAAGTCATTCCAGTTCTCATGTTTTCTGCTACATCCCTAAGGAAGTCAGGAAATCTTTCTTCTATCTCTTTGTTTCTCTTATAATCTAAATATTCCATTATCAAAAATCCACTTAAAGCAATAACAAAGGATAAAACAATTAAAAGGTCAAATTTAATGAAAAAATAATTGAAAAGGAATAAAATTAAACCTAAGAATATTGTGAGTAAACTTATTTTCACTTTGAAACTAATTTTCATTTTATCACATTTTTGGTTGAGTTAGTTGTAAAAATACTAGGAAACCCAAGTTTAATGCAATGAGCCCGTACACTCCAAAATCAACTAATTCTTGAGCTGTGAAACCGAAAATTTTACCTCCAAGCATTCCTAATAAAGGAAGGATTATAACAAAAATGAAAGGTGCGGCAACTAACAAAGCTGTATAAAAATCAGCGTAAATTGAAAGTTGTTGTAAGTACTTATTCCTTTTAAGTTTGTATTCAAACATGATTCTTTCAGATTCTTCTTTCAAAAAATTTTTTAAACTCCCACCAGTCTGAATTGCAGTTAGTATTCCATACAAAAGGTCTTTAAACTGTGCAGATGGTGTTCTTGATGCAACATCTTTTATTGCTCTTATCTCATCAAGACCAAAGACTTCAATATTTCTCGCTATCTTTCTAGATTCTCTTGAGACTTCTCCATATTCCTTAAATTGAGAAATAACTTTGAATATAACTCTAGGAGGAACACCTGATTCTGCTATAGCAGCCATATGGTTTATTGCAAAAGGTAAATTAGCTTCTATATCACTCTTTCTTTTTTCCATCATAGATGTGGGATAGGTGTAATATAAGAAAAAAGTTAGAGCTGAAAAGAAAGATGGAACTATTATTAGACCAGAAACAGTTAAAATTATGTTTAGTTTAAAGTAAAGTGAAAATGCTAAAGTTAAAATGAAAACTATAATGAAAACCAGGAGAGTTAGGAAAAATACTATGGAAAGGTAAGTTCTGAAAAGCATCTTTGTATCGGCCATTATTAAAGATTCTCTTAAAGGTTGAAAGTAATTTGAATATTTATCAACAAGCTTTCCGAAAAGATGAATAGCTGGTTTTTTAAGAAAATGGTAATCTTCTACTTTTTTCTTTTTATTCATATTACTAAATTAGAAAGTGCGATATATATTCTTACATTTTTATAATAGCTTCCTCTTTTGGATATATCATTATTCCCTTATCAGTTATTTTATAAGGATGTAATTTATTTGAGTGAGCAGTACCTCTCATTTTCCAAACAGTTAATGCTCTAGAAAATTGCGAGCCTGTTCTAGTATAATATAAAACTATAACTCCATCTGTCACAAATTCCTCAACGCCAAATCTTGATAAAGCTGGTTGCATTGGTAGTATTTCGGATATGAGTATTGAAGTACAATTGAGTTTTCTTAAAAGCAAAGATATTTGAAAAACTGTCCTCCTTATTTCAGAAATTTCTTTTATGTAAAGTCCTAAAGCAGAAATTGAATCTAAAACAACTCTTTGTGCATTTATTCTCTTTATGTTAGTTTCTATTAGCTCATAAATATCTTCAACGTGAAAAGGGTCATACCTCACAAATATGACTTTTCCTCTCTTTTCAAACTGCCTAAAATCCCAACCAAAATTTAAACAATTTTCTTTTATGTTTTCTATTGGTTCTTCAAAACTCACATAAATTCCAGGTTCTTTAAACTCTTTTATACCACTAAAAATGAATTGTGATGAAAATAAAGTTTTTCCTGTTCCTGCTGTTCCTGTTAATAAAGTTAAAGAACCTTCTATCAAACCACCATTAACAAGATCATCAAATCCTGGCACTCCAGTCTTAATTCTCTTTCGCATATTAATTATTTTGCTTCCATATAAAAAACTTTAATGCCCTGGACGGGATTTGAACCCGCGACCTCCTGCTTAGGAGGCAGGCGCTCTATCCAAACTGAGCTACCAGGGCATAATGATAGATTAAAGCTAAGAATATTAAAAATTAGATGAAAGCCTTTACTTCTTTTTTTGTAGCTATAGCTCTTAACAAGGCTTTCCCTAAATCAGAGCTTTTCGAAACCTTTATTTGGCCTTTCCTTCCTATAGTTGCCGTAAAAAGGTACTCATTATCAACGTAAATGTTTGCATTTTTTCCTGATAATTTTTTTTCAAAAGTTAGAACTATATAAGCTCCTGTTTCATGAACATTAAATTTTACCTTTTTTCCCAAAGACTCAACTAGAGGTTGAACTTCAATAGAAATCCCTAACTTCTCTTCTATCTTCTTTATTGTCTTTCCATTTCTTCCTATTATTTTTGGTATTGATTCGTTTCTAACTTTAATAACTGCCTTGTTTCTTGAAAGGAATTCTATCTCTGCTGAAGGATCAAATTTTCTTATTTCAGACTTTACTCTTTCTTCAGCAAGCCTTATTAAAGCACTTTTCTTTTCTCTTTTAACTGGAACTACAACTGTTTGTTCACCATAAGTATAAATTTCATATTCTAAACTTCCTGTTTCAAAATCTCTAACTTCAACTATTGGCCTTGCTAAATCAGCTTCAGTCATTCCATGAGGGACTCTAACAGTTAAACTCAAAGAGAAAACTCTTTCTACATTTCCATCTTTTATGAATATTATAGTGTCAATAACATGTGGTATAACTCCTAATTCAACTCTTCCTATGAACCTTTGGATAGCATCTATAGGATCTGTTGCATGAACAACACCAACCATTCCAATTCCAGCTAACCTCATATCAGAAAATATCTCAAAATCTCTAGTGTCTCTTATATCGTCAAATATAGTGTAATCTGGCCTCACTAAAAGTAAAATGTTAGCTGACTTTGCAAAGCTTCCATTTAAAGGTGCATATTGAGTTATTTCTGGTGGAACCTGCAAATCTCTTGGTGACTCCATAGTTTTAACTATTTTTCCTTGATTAAAGTAAAACTCTGCTAGAGAACTAGCAAAACAAGTTTTTCCTGACCCTGGAGGTCCTGCTATCAAAATACCTTCTGCTCTTTGGGCAAGTCTTTCCTTAAGTTTTGAAGAAAGTTTATAATCATCTAAAGTTAGTTTCACTATTGGTCTAACTAAAGTTACTTCTAATCCATCACTAAAAGGAGGTCTAGCTATGGCAATTCTATTTTCTTTTAATTGAACGACAGTAGCTCCATGCTCTCCATATTCAATAAAAGAATTTTCTTCATATCTTGCAGCATCAAGAATTTCATTTATTATAGCTTCAATTTCTTCTGTTTTCATGGGCTTTTCTCTTAAAGTAATTAACTTCACATTACCGGGTTTTCCTCTTTTTGCATATGGCAAAGCACCTTCTTTCAAATGTAAAGACATGGTATCTGGTGTTAAAAAGTTCTCTATTCTTATCTTCTTTTGTCTTTCCCAAGGTTCAAAGTACTTAACTTTAACACCTTCTGCTTCAGCAACCAAAGCTTGTAACAAATCACAAGTAATGAGAACAGCATTATTAACTTTAGCAACATCTTGTATTAAAGCATCTATCCTTCCAGATTTGGCAAGAAGGATATCTTCATAACTAGGCCTTTCACCAAAAAATCTTATTTTTACCTTCTTTTTTTCAGCTATTTCTCTTATCTTTTTTACTTCATCTAACCCCACAAAACCTATTTCTCTACCTTTTGCTGCTTGAGCTTGCAATTCTCCTATAACAACTTCTGGAATTATTATTTCTTCTATTTTCTCTTTTTTCATCAAACTTCTAAGTTTTCCATGAATAATCGAAGAAGTATCAGGAACTACTTTTTTCAATTCAACTTCTTTTGTCTTTAGCTTTCTCCTTTTCATAACAATCAATTACGAGACAAACTATTTATTATTTAAAGCTTTCTTTACTCGAAAGAAGTATAATAATTTTAGAAACTATAATTTGAAAAGTAAAAAAGCTTAAATTTTTTCTAAGTTTAAAGACTAATATGAAGTGTCCAGAGTGTGGTTCAGAAAAGGTTCTAGTAACAAAGAAAGAAGTAATTTGTAAAAAATGTGGATTGGTTATAGAAGAGAACATTTTAGGTTACTAAATTAAAAATAAAACTTTTTTCTATTCTGAATTCTCGCTCTAGCTTTTATATAGAAAAAATAAATTTATAATATATGCATGGAGTTACGATAATACAAGTGCTTCTCATTATGCTTCTCATAGCTTCGCTCGTAACAATTGTTTTGCCTTGGACTACCAGCAGTGTAGAAAGTTTTATGGATGTTTCAGAAATAAAGACTATAAAATCAGATTTTCAGCATTGTAATGATAAAATTATAGAAACTGCTAGAACAGGAATAAGTAACAAATGTATTTTCTCAGTTACTAGAGGTGAAATAACTGGGAAAGAAGATGGTATATATTACAAAATAATAAGCAAGGCAAACATATGTCAAGAACATCCTTGGAAAGAAGTTGATGAAAAGAATCATATATGGCAAAAATGTGAAGTTTCAGGTGAAGGGAAAATTCTTTACATAAAGTGGATGTTTCCTTCTTCTCTTGAAGTAGTTGGCGACATAATAGGAACTCAACTAAGAGGAGCAACAGAGTTTGCAGATATAGAGTTTAATAATCCTGTTCGTTTTATAACTTTAACTTTGTACGTTGAATTTGTGTATACTCCTGGAGAAAAAGGAAATATAGTAGAATTTAGCAGACTGAATGTGACTGAAGAAAAAATCACACTCAAAATAAAAATCATTTAGGGGTGATAGGATGAAAAAGGTTTTCTTTGTATTGTCTTTATTGCTATTAGCATCTTTATGCTATGCTGATATTCCTAAGAAGATCAGCATACAGGGAAGACTGAGTGATTCA
>Ga0190363_1000021_pt1 | contig 95323 bp, 83 predicted proteins | sample 48721867_MG_FD_161272 | JGI IMG/M metagenome (GOLD analysis project Ga0190363, IMG submission 161272) | Hydrothermal vent microbial mat bacterial communities from Southern Trench, Guaymas Basin, Mexico - 4872-18-6-7_MG | ecosystem: Environmental > Aquatic > Marine > Hydrothermal vents >...
CTTCAGATATTGTAATAAAAGATACTCTGGGCACAGTTGAAAAAGAGGGTTTAAATACAGAAATTTTAAATAGATTAATTCCTCAACTTTTATTAAATCTAACTTCCAAAACAGGTTATTCTAAATTAGCAAGATCCTTGGAAATTGATAAAGTTACTCTAATTAAATACATAGAAACTCTTGAAAAAAGTTTTATTTTAAGAGAGATTCATTTTTTTGATGGGAAAATTTATCCCAAAAAAGAAAAGAAATTTTATTTTTCTGATCCCTTCCTTATTAAATCCTTTGAAAATTATTATGCTCTAAAGGAAATTGAAGAAGGAAAAATTGTAGAAAATATAATCGCAGAAAATTTAGCAAGATGGATTGAAGACCCTTTTAGAAGTTTGTGGAAAAATCAAATGGGCTATGGAAAAGAAAAAAGAAAAGAGATTGATTTTTTAATCAAAAAAGAAGGAAAAATTTTAAAAATTGAAGTTAAATATAAAGAAATCACAAAAGGATTTTCTGAAAAAATTGATTTCATTTTAACAAAAGACGAATTTGAAATTTCTCAAAAGCCCTACAAGATTCCTGTTTGTATTTTTCTTTTAGGACTAACCTAAAATATGTCAAAATTATTTTCCAAAAAGCAAAAATCTTTTACCCTTCACGACCTTCCAAAAGAAGAACGCCCCAGAGAACGCCTCAAAAAAGTCGGGGTAGATAATCTATCTTTAGCCGAACTTTTGGCATTAGTAATTGAAAAAGGCAAAAAAGGAGAAAATGTTTTAACTGTTGCCCAAAATTTAATTTCTCATTTTGGAAATTTAGAAAATATAAAAAAGGCATCAATTGAAGAACTTTGCCAGGTTAAAGGAATTGGTTTTGCTACAGCTTGCAAATTAAAGGCTGTTTTTAAATTAGGAGAAAAAGCTCAAACAACACCCACAAAATATGGACAAAAAATTGAATCTCCAAAAGATGTCTTTGAACTTTTAAAAAATGATTTAGGAGACAAGAAAAAAGAGCATTTTAAAGTTTTATCTTTAGACTCCAGAAATAAGCTCATTAGTATTGATAATGTCTCTATTGGCACAATAAATGCTAATCTTGTTCATCCAAGAGAAGTTTTCAAAACCGCAATCCAACATTTAGCGGTCTCAATAATTCTTGCCCACAACCACCCCTCAGGCGACCCCGAACCCTCAAAAGCTGACTTAGAAATTACCAAAAGAATTGTAGAAGCTGGCAAAATAATGGGAATAGAAGTTGTAGATCACATTATTATTACTAAAAATAAATTTTTTAGTTTTAAAGAAAAAAATTTAATTTAAGCTGTCAACGAATCTATTTTATAAAATACTAAATTCAAATGGTTGTCAATTGACAACTATTTTTATTTGGGTAAAATGAAAGTAATATGAGAAAAGAAAAATATATCTCTACTTCAGATCTAGCAAGAATTTTTGGGGTAACAAGACAAGCAATTCAAAAACAATTGGCAAAAAATCCCAATGTGAAAATAAAAAAAGTTGGAAGTAGTTTTTTGTATGAAATAGATTCTTTACCTTTAAAAATGAGAGAGAAAATAAAAAAGGTTCAAAAAGAAACAGCAGAAAAAGTAGTTGAAGCCACTAAAAAAGGAAAAGAAATTGATATAAAAAAAGAATTATGGGAAGCTGCTGATAAATTAAGAGGTAATGTTGATCCTTCCGAATATAAATATATTGTTTTAGGGCTTATCTTTTTGAAATATGTTTCTGATGCTTTTTATCAAAGAAGAGAAGAATTAACAGAAAAACTTAGTAAAACCTTTTTTATTCGCGATGAAAACACTAAAACCTATTATCTTAATCAAAAAGATCCTTATAAAGCCGAGGGTATTTTTTATATTCCTGAAAAAGCCCGCTGGGAATTCTTACAATCTAAAGCCTCACAACCTAATATTGGAAAGTATATTGATGAAGCAATGGAAGAAATAGAAAAAGAAAATTCAGAGTTAAAAGGAATTTTACCTAAAATTTATTCTACAACACCGCTTGATAGTTATGTTTTAAATGAATTGATTAATATTTTTTCTAAAATTAAATTTGATCATAACCTTCAAAAAGAAAGAGACATTTTAGGCGAAGTTTATGAATATTTTATTGGTCAGTTTGCTTCGGCTGAAGGAAAAAGAGGCGGAGAATTTTTCACTCCTCGTTCAATTGTTAAATTGTTAGTTGAAATTTTAGAGCCATATGAAGGAGCAAGAATTTTTGACCCAGCTTGTGGTTCAGGAGGAATGTTTGTTCAGTCAGGAAGATTTTTAAAAAGCCATAAAGGAGATCCCAATAAAATGGTCTTTTATGGACAAGAGCTAAATGTTAATACTTGGAAGCTTTGTAAAATGAATTTGGCTATTAGAGGAATGGAGGCACAGATTGAAGGAGGATGCAATTCCTATTATGACGATAGATTTCCCGATTTAAGAGCAGATTTTGTTATCTCTAATCCTCCTTTTAATGCAGAATGGGATCCCAACAAGTTAAGTGATAATGATCCTCGGTTAAAGTATGGAATACCGCCAGCATCTAACGCTAATTTTATGTGGATTCAGCACTTTATTTATCATTTAGCCCCAAATGGAATGGCAGGATTTGTTATGGCAAATGGCGCATTAGCAGTGGGTGGAAAAGAAGGGGAAATTAGAAAAAGAATTATTGAAGACGATTTAGTTGATGTTATTATTGCCTGTCCACCAAAGCTTTTTTATAATGTTTCCCTTCCGGTTTCTCTTTGGTTTTTAACCAAAAATAAAAAGAATGGGAGGTTTAGAAATAGAGTTGGAGAAACATTGTTTATTGATGCCAGAGAAATTTATGAGCCGATTTCGAGAAAGCAAAACATTTTCACTGATGAGCAAATTCAAAAAATTGCAAATACAGTTCGCGCCTGGCGAGGGCAAAAAGAGTATGGAGAATACAGAGACGAGCCAGGTTTTTGTAAATCAGTCACTTTAGAAGATATTAGAAAAGCAGGTTATGTTTTAACTCCAGGAAGATATGTAGGAATAAAACCAGAAAAAGACGATGGAGTACCTTTTAAGGAAAAAATGAAAAAATTAACCGCGGAATTAGAAAGGTGTTTTGAGAAAAATCGGGAATTAGAAAGAAGAATTCAAGAAAATTTAAAACATTTTTTATGAACATTGAAGAAAAAAGAAAATTTTATATTGAAACATTAGAAAAAGAAACAGCGATTATTGGTTATCTTGATCTTGTGAATATGTTTCATTGGCAGGAGGTTTTAAAATGGCAGTTTAAAATAGAAGATGTGATCAAACAACTTAGTGAGATTCAATCAATTAAAGAGATTAAAGTATATTACGGATTTAATAAAAAAGAGCCTCAAAAATCTAAACAACTTCATGCCAGAATAAGGAAAGCAGGTGCTATTTTACGAACAAAAGAAGTGAAATTTATAAGAAAAACTATAGATGAGGCGCTTTTATTTAAAAGAAGCACTCGTACTCTTTTTGATAATGGAATACATATTGAGATAGAAGAGATAGTTCAGAGACTAAGAAAGATAATTGGTAATCACATTGAGGAACCAAAATGCAATTTTGATGTAGAAATGGCGTTAGATATGATGGATGATGCTGAAAAAGTTTCGGGGGTTTTGTTGTTTTCTGGGGATTCAGATTTGGCTGAACCTCTTCAAAGATTAAAAATTAAAGGAAAGAAAATTTATATTGTAGGTGTTAGAGGAATGACAGCGGGAGAGCTACACAAGATAAAAGATTTATACATTGATTTTGGAAAATTTTATGCGGGCACAAAAAGGTATCTATAAAAAGCGAAAATCCCGACCGAAGTCGGGACCGCGTGTTTCGTAGGCTCCCGCCTACATTAAATATTATAACAAAAATTTTATGTCAAGCAAGAGTTATCCACAAAGAGAAAATCCAAAAATCAAAATGCAAAATTAAAATTTATCCAAAGGATGGGAAGGTAAAATTATGAAAAAATTAAAACTGGAAGTTAAAAACGTAATTAAAAAATTTAAAGATTATGACCAAAGGTAAGAAAAAAGAAACAAAACAAGCGAAAAACAGAGGCTTGGTTAAATTTAGTGATATTAAAGGATTAATGAAAATTTTACAGCAACCAACAATTAAGATTGCTGAATTTCTTACTGGTGTTTTAGTATCTGAATTAAAAGATTGGAAATTATCTGCAGGAAGATTAGTTCAAAGCGTAATAAAGGGAAATTTATTGACGCAATTAGGACGAGAAATAAAAAAATATCAAATGAAAGGAGAGATTAAAGAAGACTATTTAGAAAACAATATAAACCAAGCATGTTTTAAAGAAATATTGACTTTTATAGATAGTGAAACGCCTGATGAGATCCGATTTAGGGCGATGAAGTCAATATTCTTTTGTAGTATTTCTAAAGACACAAAACTAGAAGATCAAATTTTAGCCTACCAATTAATGCAGATTTGTAAACAACTTAGTAGCGGGGAAATCTTGATTTTGAAGGCAATTTGGGATATGCGGCACAATCGTATAAAGGCGGGTGTAACACTTAATCCTTCAACAACAAGAGCAAGAGAATGGTTGAAAAATATTGCATTACAAATAGGACATAACTTGCCACATCTAGTTGAGTTGCACGAACGTAAACTAATTGAGTTAAGTTTAATAACCAGTCGTACATATCCTGATAGAAGTGGCATTACTCATGGGAGCTTTTATCGTCTCACTGATCTTGGAGTAAAACTCTGCGAATTTATCACAAGATATGAGTAATCAGGTAGAACCTAAAACTTGGCAAAAAGCGGAGTTGGGAAAGATAAAACAAATTCAAAAATCAAAATGCAAAAGTCAAAATTAATAATAAATAATTTTTCTGAAGCTTGTTCTAAAATTAGGGAGGCAGTGTATGGAATTAAGGCTTTTTCTCAGATAAGTCAGAACCAATTTAATATAAGTACCGGAACAGCTTTTATGATAACACCCGGTATTTTAGTCACAACTGCTCACCTTTGTCATATTCAGAATGATCCTGCTCAACCAAGACATTCAAACTTTACAGTTATCAGAGCTCCAGATATTGGTCAACAAATGGAAAGATGTATTTTTATAGCAGAAGATGTCGAACGAGACATTGCGTTATTGAAAATAGTCAACCCTCGTTCTACTCTTTGTGTTAAACTAACTAAACAACGAATTGTTCCAGGAACCCCAGTAGGTTCTATCGGATTTCCTCTCGCTTTTATTGATCCAAACACTGGAACTTTTCATTTAATTGAGCGATTTCAGGGAGCGTATATATCCTCTTTTCATCCAATTACCGCGCCTACTGGTAGAGAACTATATTCATATGAAACAGACGCTCTAATGTATAAAGGTTCCAGCGGTTGTCCCGGTTTTTTAGTAAATGGTGAGGTATTTGGAATGCATAATGCTTCTATCGTTAATCAACCACGAATTAGTGAAAGAGAAAGGCAACAAGAGATTCGATTAGCTATATCTTTATGGGTTCCAGCAGAGGATATTATAAAGTTTGCAAAAAATAATAATATTGAGATATGAAAAACCAGAGCAATAATAATCTACCCAAAGGATGGCGGAAGGTGAAGTTGGGGGAAGTAGTGAAAGTTAAAAGAGGGGCATCTCCAAGACCAATTATGAAATTTCTTGGAGGAAATATCCCTTGGGTGAAAATATCGGATGCCACAGGAATTTCTAGTAGATTTATTAATAATACAAAAGAAAAAATAATCAAAGAGGGAAAGAAAAAAAGCATCTTTCTCCCTAAGGGAAGTTTAATTTTAGCCAATAGTGGTCAGGTAGGATTTCCTAAACTTTTAGGAGTTGATGGATGCATTCATGACGGTTGGTTATGGTTTTCAGATTATAACGGGATAGATAAAATGTTTCTTTTTTACTATTTAGAGTTTAAAAAGAATTTATTAAAGAATATTGCTGATGGATCTACACAGAAAAATTTAAATACTTTTATTTTAGAAAATTTAAAGATTATAATTCCTGAAGACATCAACCAACAAAAACGCATTGCGGATATTCTTTCTGCTTTTGATGAGAGGATTGAGTTGAATAATAGAATTAATCAAATTTTAGAAGAAATGGCGCAGGCGATTTTTAAGGAGTGGTTTGTAGCTCCTAACATGATAGGGAATATAAATAAAAAGTGGCAAATATTAAATGCGCAAGAAGTTTTAGTTTTTGAAAAAGGAATAGAACCTGGTTCGAGATATTATAGTGAGAAAAGAAAAGATGGATATATTCCTTTTTATCGGGTTCGGGATTTAGATAAAGTAACGGGTGTGGATGTATATATTCCTGAAGAAATAGCCCAAGGAAAAACTTGTAAAGAAAATGATGTTTTATTGTCTTTAGACGCGACTATCGGAAGAGTGAAAATCGGATGTAATGGGGCTTTCTCTTCTGGTATTCGTAAAGTTTATTCAAAGGATGGGTTTATTAAAAGCTCTTTTATTTATTTCTGGCTTAAAACTCCATATGTTCAAAATACTATTTTAGAACACGCTTCCGGAACAACAATTTTGCATGCAGGACGGTCCATTAAATATTTAAAGTTTCCTTTCAATAAAGAAGTGATTCAAAAAATACAAACAAAGGTCGATCCAATCTTTGAAAAAATTTTGCACATACTAAAAGAAAACCAAAAACTCTCCGCTCTCCGCGATTTGCTTTTGCCAAAATTGATGAGTGGGGAGGTGAGAGTATGAGAAACAAAAGATTAAAAACTAATAGTTCTGAATCTGAAGATTATTTAGAAGAGGTGAAAGAGGTGATGAGAAAAAATGATAAGTTTTTATTAGAGAATGGGAAAGAATATTTAAAGACGATTTTTTTCTTCGTTAGTGTAGATGTTATCGACTATGTTACCCAAACCACTTCTTTGCCAAACTTAAAAAAACATTATCAAAACTGGGCGATGTATGCTTATATTTTCCATGTTTTACAACCTGTCTCTTATGGAATATTAATTGATTTATTAGTAGGAAATTTACCAAATTGCTTTTTTGGTTTGAGAGTGTTATTGGAGACGCTAGCTAAAAGCTATTATGCTGATGCTAAATACCCCTCTCATTTATATTTTGAACAAAAACTTCAGCTTTTAGAGATTGATTTAAAAAAGAAAACCATTAGCGAAATGATGAAAGAAGTAGATGATCTGTTAATGTTAAAAAATAAATGTTATTCTATTTGGAATGAGATTTCTTCCAAGTGGATTCATTCTAAAGGACTCATAAATAGAATAACTTCTCAGATTGCGAAAAAGGGAGATGTACCTGCGTGGGCTTTGATTGTTCCTTGTCCTTACAATAAAAACGATTTATCAGAAATTGCAAATTTTTATAGAGTATTTTCAGATTTCAAAAAAATAAATAAAGAAGCAATTGAAAGTTGGAAATCATTTTTAAATTAATGAAATAAACTAATAAATATGTCAAAATTTACCGAACAAAGTCTAGTTGAACTTTCATCCATTGATTGGTTCAAACAACTTGGCTATGAATACAAATTTGGACCAAATATTTCTACTGGTGGGGTTTTGGTTGAAAGAGATTTTAAAGATGTGATTTTAGAAAATAGATTAAAAAATGCTTTGAGGCGATTAAATCCGAATTTGCCAGAGAAAGGAATTGATGAGGTGGTTTATAAATTAAAACATATTGAGCATCCAAATTTAGAGATTGCCAACAAAGAAGCTTGGGAGTTATTAACTCAAGGAGTAAAAATTAAAGTTAGAGACAAAAATGGAGAGATAAAAGGAGAAATTGTTAAAGTTATTGATTTTGATGATCCGTTAAATAATGAATTTTTGGTAGTCAATCAGTTGAGTATTCAAGGAACAGAAAGAATTCGTCGTCCTGATTTAGTTGTTTTTATCAATGGAATTCCGATAGCGATTTTTGAATTGAAAAATCCACGGATTGAAGAGGCAACAATTCGGGATGCTTATGAGCAATTACAAGATTATAAAAAAGATATTTCAGATATTTTTAAATACAATCAAATTTTAGTTGTGAGTGATTTATCTGAAGCAAGATATGGGACAATTTCTGCTTCTTGGGAGTGGTTTAAAGTTTGGCGGGGAATTGAAGATCCAAAAGAAAAGTTAAAAGGAATTTCTCAATTAGAAGTTTTAATTAAAGGAATTTTTCAAAAATCTCGGCTTTTGGATATTATTGAAAACTTTATTGTTTTTGAAGCAGATAGCGAAAAAGAGGTTTCAAAATATACCAAAAAAATTTGCTTGTATCATCAATATTTTGGAGTTAATAAAGCTGTCCAAGCAACCTTGAAAGCATTAAAACCAGAGGGAGATGGCAGAATTGGTGTTTTTTGGCATACTCAAGGAAGCGGGAAAACCCTTTCAATGGTTTTTTATGTGAATAAAGTTAGAAAATTAGAAAAGCTTAATTCTCCAACATTTGTTTTTCTTACAGATAGAAATGATTTAGATAATCAATTTTATAGAACATTTTTGAGAACAGGTTATTCAAAAATAGCCAAGCGGGCAGAAAGCATTAAAGATTTAAAAGAAAAATTGAAAACTGCTGGAGCAGAATTGATTTTTACTACTATTCAAAAATTTGGAGAGGATTTTGGTAAACTTTCAGAAAGAAACAATATTATTGTGATTGCTGATGAAGCCCATCGTTCTCAATATGCTGAACTTGCTGTTAGAGCCAGAAAAGCAATGCCTAATGCCTCTTTTATGGGTATTACTGCAACACCTATAGATTTAAGAGACAAAAACACAAAGTTAGTTTTTGGAGATTATATTGATGTGTATCCAATGAGTCAGGGAGTAAAAGACAAAGCTATTGTGCAAATTTATTATGAGGGAAGATTAGTGCCATTGCATCTGACTAATTATTTTATTGATGAAGATTTTGATAGGTTAACTTGCGAAATTGAAGCCGAAGCTAAAGAGTCTTTGAAAAGAAAATTTGCTAGATTAGAGCAGTTAGTCAGTGTCCCAGATAGAATGAAAAAAATTGCTCACGATATCGTTAATCATTTTAATGGTAGAGGCATAGAAGGAAAAGCAATGGTAGTGACAATTAGCAGAAGGGTGGCTGTGGAAATGTATAAAATTATTTCAAACATCAAAAACGCTCCAGAAGTGGCAGTAGTGATTTCAAAGCCAGAAGAATTTAAAAATCAAATTAAAGAGACAAATATCCGAGAAATAGAAAGAAGATTTAGAGATCCTAAAGATCCATTAAAAATGGTTATAGTTTGTGATATGTGGCTGACAGGTTTTGATGTGCCTTGTTTAACTACAATGTATTTTGACAAACCCTTAAAAAATCATACTTTAATGCAAGCGATAGCGAGGGTGAATAGAATTTATAAAGATAAACCAGGAGGTTTAATTGTAGATTACATTGGAATTGCTGATGATTTAAGAAAAGCTTTAAGAATATATGATCCGTCTGTTAGGAAAGAATCAATGATACCACTTAAAAAAGTTATTGATAAGATGTTAGAGAAATATGATATTGTGAAATCAATGTTTACTGGGGTAGATTTTTCAAAATGGAAATATCTTGAAGATAGTGAAAAAGCGCGACTTTTTGAAAAAGCAGTTAATACGATTATTACCGATTTGAAAACCGGAAGGATAGATGAGGATAAGAAAAAAAGATTTTTAGAGGAATCATTAAAATTAATCAAATTGCATTCTTTTGTAATGCCGCATAAAGAGGCATACGAGATAAAAAATGACATTGAATTTATCAAAGCGATAAGAAGTAGGTTGATTAAATATACGGTTAATAAAAAAGGAGTAATTGAAGAAAGTTTAGAATCAATAATTAAAGAACTGGTTTCAAAAAGTATTGCTGCAGAAGGGGTAATAGATATTTTTGCTTTACAAAAGAAAGAAAAACCAGACATTTCAATCTTAGATGAAAAATTTTTAGAAGAATTAAGAAAAAGTGAGTACAAAAATTTGTCAATAGAAATTTTAAGAAAACTTTTGTCTGATAGAATTAAATTGAAGATGAAAAAGAATAAAATTCGTTATAAATCATTTTTAGAGCTATTAGATAAAACTATTGAAGATTATGAAAATAGAATATTAAGCGCTTCAAAAGTCATTGAGCGATTAATAGAATTGGCAAAAGAGATAAAAAAATCGGAAAAAACAGCAGAAGAAATGGGATTAACTGAAGAAGAGTTGGCTTTTTACGATGCTATTGCGAGTAAAAAATTAATCAAACAAGATGAAAAAATTAAAGAAATAGTAAAGGAATTAGTTAAATCAATCCGGAGAGATTTATTTGTTGATTGGACAAATAATGAGATTATTAAAGCAAGAATAAGAGACCATATAAGATTGATTTTATTAAAAAATCAACTTCAACCAAAAGAAGTAGAAAAAATTACCAACGTTGTTTATCAACAGGTGGTTTATTTGTATAAGAATTATGACCGGGTATCAGTGGTGTAACAGATATGAAAAAAGTGTAGCAAAAATACAGGAAGGATTTGGTTTTAGAAGAATAGAAGTTAAGAAAATTGAATAAAAATGAACAAAACATTCTCACATTCTTAAGAATGTGAGAATGTTAAGTAAAGTAAAAATTCGGAAAATTAATTAAGAAATAACTACTCAATTTTAAACAAAACATTAAAAGGAAAATTTATAAATGTTGGATTTTCAATAAAGTTTAACAAACCTCTCACCTCTTTCCGAGCAACGCGAGATTGCTGAAATTCTTCAGACAATTGATCAAAAAATTGAAATTGAAAAAAAGAAAAAAGAACTTTATGAAGAGCTTTTTAAAATAATGTTAAATAAAATAATGAATCAAGAAATTGATGTGGAAAAGTTAGAGATTTAAATTTATGTATAAAATCTTAATTAAAAATTTTTCCTTAAAAACACAAAAGGGTGCGAGATTACCCGCCCCCTTTTGCTGGTCCGGGATCGCCCGGCCCAAATTATTTGAGGGGGATTCCCGCGGGACAAAACCCTTTGGTAGCCCCCTCATCGTGATTTCATTTATTATTATAAACTTTTATAAATTTTTATCAAGTTTTATCAACTTTTATCAAAAATTATGCCATTTCAATTAGAGAAAAAATTAGTTGAGGAATGGATGATTGAGAAATTAAAAGAAAATGGGTGGAATTATATTGAAAGTGAAAATTTGAAAAGGTTAAATTTGGAAGAACCTTTACTTTTGGATGTTTTAAAAAAGAAAATTTTGGAAATAAATAAAATTGATTTAACAGATGAGGATTTAAAAAATGTAATTTTAAAACTACAAAGCGTTTCTCCTGATCAAAACGGACACAAAGAGGTTTTGAGATATTTTAAATATGGAGTGCCAATTAAAACTGAAAAAGAAAGAATTGTAAAATATGTTCAACTTTTTGATTTTAAAAATCCAAAAAATAATGAATTTATTCTCACTAATCAGTTTAATTTTTCTGGAAGAGAAGATATAAGGCTTGATATTGTTTTGTTTGTAAATGGAATACCTTTGGTGAATATAGAATGTAAAAATCCCTGGACAAATAAAGTTGATTATCATTCTGCTTATAAACAAATTAAAAGATATGAGAAAATAGCTCCTGAACTTTACAAATATATTCAAATTGGAATTGGAGCAGGAGAGGTGATTAAATATTTCCCTATTGTTCCTTGGAAAGATGAAGTTTGCCAGCAGATTTGGAGATGGGAAGGATTAAAAGATGATACCGCAATATTTTTTATGTTAAAGCCTGAAAACTTGATTGATATTGTGAGAAATTTTGTTTTTGTAAGAGAATTTAGAGGTGAGATGACAAAGGTAATTGCAAGGTATATGCAATTTAGGGCGACAAACAAGGTTTATCAGAGAGTGATTGATAATTTAGAAGGCAAAACTACCAAAAACAAAGGACTTATTTGGCACTGGCAGGGTTCTGGAAAGACTTTAACAATGATTTTTTCGGCTCACAAACTTTATTTTGAACTTGGAAAGCCGACAATATTTTTTATTGTTGATAGAAAAGATTTAGAAAGGCAATTTAGTGAGGAGCTTTCTTCTTTAGATTTAAATTTTGAGTTTGAAAAAATTGAAAGTATTGAGGCACTAAAAGAGGTTTTAACTTATGATGCCTGTCGTGGAAAAAGAGGGGCTTTTTTGACATTAATTCATAAATTTAATTTGGAAAATCTCATTTTAAATGAAATTCAAAAAGGAGAAATTGGAAAAAGAAAAGATGTAATTTGTTTTTTAGATGAAGTTCACCGCACTCAATATGGAGTTTTAGCTTCTAAAATGAAAAGTATTTTAAAGAGAACTTTTTATTTTGGATTTACTGGCACTCCGATTTCATTTCAAGATAGAAACACTTATAAAGAATTTGGCTACATTTATGAAGATGAAAAAGAGCCTTATCTTGATAGATATTTTATTGATGAAGCCGAAAGAGATGGTTTTGTTGTTCCGATTGTTTATCAGCTAAAACGAGATGAATTAAAGCTTAAAATTCCTGAAAAAGAGCTTGAATGGTATCTTGAAAAAGCTGATGTTGAAGATATGGCTGACGAGATAGAAATGAAAGGAGTTAAAGAAGAAATCAAAAGAAGATTAAATCATATTAAAGTTTTTTTAGAAAATGAAAAAGAAATTGATTTAATTTGCCAAGATATCAAAAAGGACTTCAAGGAAAATTATGAAGGAAAATTCAAAGGATTGATAGTTGCCGGAAGCAGATTAGCTTGTGTGAGATTTAAAAAAATTTTAGATAGGTATTTGCCAGCTAAAGAGAGTGAGGTAGTAATGACTTTTAGCGGTGATGATCCTCAAGAGATTTCTGAATACAAAAGAGATTTAATGGAAAGGTTTAAAATGAAAGATCCCGTTGAGATAATAAAGCAGATAGTGGATGAGAAATTCAAAAAAGAAGAAAATCCAAAGCTTTTGATTGTCACTGATATGCTCATTACTGGATTTGATGAGCCAAAATTAGGAGTGATTTATCTTTTTAAATTTTTGAAAGGACACCGCTTACTTCAAACAATTGCCAGGGTTAACCGACCTTTTCTTGGAAAAACTGCTGGAGTTGTGGTTGATTATGTTGGAATTTTCAGGCATTACAAAAAAGCTTTAAGTAATTATCTTGAAGGCGATGTTAAAAGAATTTCCAAAGGGATTTTGGATAAAAACAAAATTTTTGAGAATTTTTTAGAGAAATTAAAAGAAATAAAAAGTATTTTTGGAGATTTGGTTGGTAAATTTGAAAAAGAAGCTTTAGATGAAGCTTTGGAAATTGTAAAAGAAGAGGAAAAGGGAAAAAAATTTATGAAACTTTACAAGGAATTGAGAGGATGGTTTGAGTTGAGCATGCCCGATGAAAAAATTGTGAAATATTTGCCTGAATATAAATGGATAAGCATGGTTTATGAGTATTATAAAAAATTAATTGGACCAGATATTGATGAGACCAAAATAGAAAAGTATTTTAAAAAGACATTAAGTTTAATTCATGACGTGATTGAAGTTAAAAAATTGAGAGAAATCGTAAAGCCGACTGTTTTGAATTTGGAATATATTAAAAAATTGAGAAATTCTGATTTAACCGAAAAAGAAAAAGCCATTGGAACACTGACAGCTTTAATTCACATTTGCGTTTTAAATGAAAAAAATCCAATTTATAGAACCATTGCTGAAAAAGTGAGAAGATTAATAAAAGAGTGGCAAGAAGGGAAGATAGAAACTGCGGTTTTGGTAAGTGAAGCTGGAGTTTTGGTAGATTACATTAAAGAGAAAAATAAAGAAAAAGAAGAATCTGGCTTAAATGAAGTTGAGATGGCAACAAAATTATTTTTAGAAAAATATATCAAAGAAGACAAAGAAAATTTAAAAAATCTTTCAAAAAAATTATATTCTCAAATTAAACCTCTTTTGTATCCTGATTGGAATAAAAACCCGGCAAGAAAAAAAGATGTTGAAAGAGAAATTAGAGAGTTTTTAGTTGATCTTAAAACAAAATATAAATTTGATTTAGAAACTTTAAACAAACTTCATCAAGATATTTTTGACTATGTCTGTAAATTTGCCTGAAAAAACTAAGATAGAAAAAAGAAAAGTGAAATATTTAAGAATTGAGGTAAAATTGGAAGGAATTAGAGTAATTCTTCCTGAAAATTACGATATTAATTTAAATGAAATTCTTAAAAAATACGAGAGATGGATTAAAAATAAAAAAGAAAATTTGAGAGAGTTAAAAAATTTAGCTAAAAAAGTGAAACTCTACTATCATAAAAATTTAGAGGAAGAAGTGAAAGAATTTATAGAAGAAAGCTCAAAAATTTTGAAAACAAAACCTAAAGTTGTTGCTTTCAGAAAAATGAAAAGAAGATGGGGAAGTTGTGATTTTCAGAAAAAGAAAATCATTTTTAATAAAGATTTAAAATTTTTACCAACTGATTTAATAAAATATGTCGTTTTTCACGAAATGTGCCACCTTTTAATCAAGAATCACAAAAAAGAATTTTGGCTTTTGGTTAAAAAACTATCACCAAATTATTTAAAAGAAGAAAAGTTACTTTCTGCTTACAGAATAAAATTGGACTTAGTTAGTAAAAAATGAAAAATGAACTAATAAAGAAAAAAGAATATTTGGTAAAAAATATTCCTAGATTAATCCACCAATTTAATTATCGAAAGGGACCTGATCTTTATTTTTACAAAAAAATTATTTCCAAAATAAGAACTAATTCACTGAAGAATCTTTTAAAAAGAAATGATTTTATTGAACTTTTGTATGCTACCTTAACTTCTTGGGACATGAATGCTCGTGGAGCAAAAATGAAATATTTTGATGACTTCAAAGAAAATGTGATAAAAAATAAAAATTACTTTTTGGAACTCTCGAAATATAAATTAGATGAAATTAGTAAAAATGATTTTTTAGAAATAAAAGAAATTTTAGGAAAATTGTATGATAACGTAGATGTAATGCAAACCAAAGGAAAGTTGGTTTCCAATTCTAAGATAATGCATTATTTATTGCCGGATTTAGTAATGCCAATGGATAGAAAAAATACTTTAAACTTTTTCTTTGGAAATACTAACGAATCCAAAGGAAAATTTTTAGAGATAATTGAATGTACTTACTATATTGCTAAAGAAATAGATTTAAATAAATTCGTAAATAAATACAATGAATGGAATCTTTCTGTGCCTAAGATAATTGATAATGCTATAATTTGCGAGCAGAGTTTGAAGTATCGAAAAAGTAAATAAGAGAAAATCAATTCCTTTTGAGAAGTTTTTAAATAAAAATGATCTTTTAACACTTAGAAGGAGTTAAAATGCAAATTTGATAAGCCAAGAAATACAAATGAAAACATTCTCGAATTCTTAAGAACATGAGAATGTTATTTTGGGGGAAAATGAAGCGGAAAATTAATAACGAAGTAAAAAATTAATTAAAAAAAATCGGGTGAATCATTGAGAAAAAAATTCGCCAAAATGTTTTGAATTAGTTAAAATTGATAAAAAAGGTCTATATATCATCCAAATTTTTATAAATTAAAACATGGAAAATATTAATTTTGAGGAATTTCAAAAAATTGATTTAAGAATTGGAAAGATAATTGAAGCAGAAAGAATAGAAGGAGCCGATAAGCTTTTGAAATTAAAAGTTGATTTAGGTGAAGAAAAAAGGCAACTGGTTGCTGGAATTGCTAAATTCTATCAGCCAGAAGATTTGATTGGAAAAGAAATTGTTGTTGTAGCTAATTTGGAGCCAAAAATTTTTAGAGGAGTTGAAAGTCAAGGAATGCTTTTGGCAGGTGATGTTGAAGGAAAACCGGTGCTTTTAAAGCCAGATGAAGAAGTTCCACCTGGCACTAAAGTCCGCTAAAATGGATTTTCCGATCACTTATGATCGCAAACTAAATTTTCCGATCACTTTCTTGATTTTCTGATCGGAAACTGATAGATTTAAGATAAATGGTTAAATACCATCACCCTCAAAAACTTCCTGTAAAATTAAATCCTGAAAAATTTTATTCTGAACTTACAGAAGCTGCTTTGGAGTTAGGAAATTTAAATGGTCTTCAAAAAAATTTACCCAATCCTGAAATTTTAATTGCTCCTTTGCTGGTGAAAGAAGCCACCATAAGTTCAAAAATTGAAGGCACTCAAAGCACGGTAGCTGATGTTTTAGAGTATGAGGCTACTGGAATACCAAAATATCCCGACACTCGAGAAGTTTCAAACTACAAAAAAGCAATGTTAATGGCAATTGAAGAACTAAAAAATCGTCCTTTAAACCTTCATTTTATCAAAACTTTACATCAAATCCTCTTGGAAGGAACACGCGGAGAAAAAGGGAGGGGTGAATTTAGAAAGGAAATAGTTTGGATCGGCGACAGAAAGACTCCAATTGAGAGAGCTTCTTACATTCCTCCTGAACCTTTTTTAGTTCAAGAATACATGGAAAATTTAGAGAAATATATTTTAGAAAACAAAGAACACCCTCTCATTAAAGCAGGAATAGTGCATTATCAATTTGAAGCAATTCATCCTTTTAAAGATGGAAATGGAAGGATAGGAAGATTGCTAATTCCTTTATATCTTTATTGGAAAAAAGTTTTATTCCAGCCTATCTTATATATCAGTGGATATTTTGAAAAAAATAGAAAAGAATATATTGCAAAACTTAATGAAGTAGATAAAACTCAAGAATATGAGCGATGGCTAAAATTCTTTTTTGTATCTGTAAGAAATCAAGCAAAGGAAACTCAAAAATTAATCTATGAGATATTAGAGTTAAAAAAGAAAGTAGAGAAAATAAGCGAAAAAATTAAATCTCCTTATGTGCATAGAGTAATTTCTATTATGTTTTCTAAACCCATTTTTAAAACTAAAGATGTGAAAATAGAAGAACCAACCGCAAGGCGCCTTTTAAGAAAATTTGTTGAAATTGATATTTTAAAAACATCAAAGATAAAAGGAGTTAAAGGAAAGATATATGTCTTTGCTGATTTAATAAAATTGCTTTCATTTTGATGAAGTCGATTGAAAAGAAATTATGATAATTATCAAATCAAATAAGTTTATTTTAAGGCCATTTAAAAGAGGAGATGAAAATTCATTGAAAGAGAATATAAACAACAAAAAAATTTATCGAAACACTCTAAGTATTCCTTACCCTTATACATTAAAGGATGCTAAAGATTGGATAACTAAAAATTTAAAAGAAATGAAAAGAAAAAGGCCCAATATGATTAATTTTGCGATAGATATTAATGGAGAAGTTGTTGGAGGAATTGGTTTGAGGAAAATCGAAGGGCATAAAGCTGAAATTGGATATTGGTTGGCAGAAAAATACTGGGGTCAAGGGATAATGACTAAAGCGGTAAAATTAGTTACTGAGTTTGGCTTTAAAAAATTAAAACTCAAAAGGATTTACGCTTACGTTTTTTCTTGGAATAAACCATCAATGGGAGTTTTGGAAAAAGCAGGATATAAATTAGAAGGAATTTTAAGAAAAGATGTTAAAAAAAACAATAAATTTATTGATACTTTTCTTTTTGCTAAAGTTAGATAAGAATATATGCTAAAATTTAGCTAAAAGGTCGAAGATTAATTTTTTAAAAATTTTAGAAATTATAAAAACTATGAATAACAACGATTTAAAAAATTTAAGAGAGGATTTGATGGGAGAACTTCAGGCTATTAATCAATATCAAAAGCATATAGATGAAACCGATAATGAGAAGATAAAGAAAGTGTTAAGCCATATTAGAGATGACGAAAAAGAGCATTTTGCTGAGTTAGTAAAACTTATTCAAGAACTTGACCCAACTCAAAAAGAAAAATTTCAAAAGGAGGAACTTTAGACAATTAAGCCTAATATAAAACAAAACTGGTTTTAAATCTTGTTGCAAGATTGATTACAGCACCAAAGATTAAAATTATCACTACGATTCCAGATAAATAATCTATCATATTTATTTTTTTTGATTTTAGAATTTTATGGCAAAGAATACAGCTAACAAGATACCAAAAGATTAAATCAAAAAGAAAAGGCAGTATTTTAAATGTAGCTAATTCAGACAGCACATGATGTGAGTAATATCCCAGTGGAAATCCTAATGTTTCTACACTTAAAAGTCTTGGCAAAAAAATTTCAAGAAAAGGAGAGATAAAGATGAATAATACAAGAAAAAGTGTGTTTTTTCTCCAATCAATAGAGAGGATTTCTTTTATTTTTTTCATTATTACAATAATATAAAATTTATAACTTTAATGCTAATAAAAGTTAAAGTTTTTCCAAATTCAAAAAAAGAGGAGGTGATTAAAAAATCTGAAGATAGTTTTGAGGTGAAAGTTAAAGCAAAGCCAGAAAAAGGGAGAGCAAATAGGGAAGTAGTAAAACTTTTGAGTGTTTATTTTAAAATTCCTGAATCAAAGATAAAACTAATAAAAGGTTTTAAAGAAAGAAACAAAATTTTTGAGATAAGAGATTCTCATTATGAAAATTAGTTTTTTTGGTGGAGTGAATGAGATCGGAGGGAATAAAATTTTGCTGGAAGATAGGGGAACAAAAATTTTTTTGGATTTTGGGAAAAGCTATAAAGAAGCTAGGAAATTTTTTGAAGAATTTGTTCAGCCGAGGGCAGTTCATGGGATTAAAGATTATTTGGCTTTGGATTTAATTCCTAAAATTGAGGGAATTTATCGAAAAGATTTAATTGAAATTTTAAAAAGAGAAAATTTTAATTTTTTTGATTATAGAGAACCTTCAATAGATGCTGTTTTGCTTTCTCACGCTCACTTAGATCATGCAGGATACATTTCTTTTTTAGATGAAAACATTCCCACTTTTTGCTCTAATGAAACAAAAAAGATTTTGGAGGTTTTGGAAATTATTAAAACTTCTAATTTAGAAAATGAAATTGTTGAAATTTCCTTTCCAAGAACACAAAAAGATTCCAAAAAAAGAAAAAAATTAAAAAGAAACTTTCAAACTTTTAATTTTTATCAGCCTTTCAAGATTAAAAATTTGGAAGTTTTACCTATTCCTGTTGATCATTCGATTTTGGGAGCGACAATGTATTTGATTAAAGGATCAAAAAATGTTTTGTATTCTGGAGATTTTAGGTTATCTGAGCTTTCAGAGAAAGAGAAAGAAAGGATTTTTGAGATTTTAAAAAGAGAAAGGATAGATATTTTCCTTTGCGAGGGAACGAGAATTTTGGAAAAAGAAATTCTTTCTGAAAAAATAATCTACGAGAGAGCAAAAGAGAAATTAAAAAATGTAAAGGGTTTAATAGTTGCTGATTATTCAATGACAGATACAACAAGATTTCAAACATTACTGGTTCTATCAAAAACACTCAAAAGGAAAATGGCTTTGCCTTTTAACTATTTTGGGTTTTTGTTCCTTTTAAAAGAGAAAGGAATAAATTTTAAAGTAAATTTTGATAATGTTGTTTTGTATGCTAAAGAGAAAGCTTCTTTTAAAAAATGGGAAAAAGAATTAACAGAAAAATATCCTTTTGTGAAAAGCGAGCAAATTCGGGAAAATAAAAAAGATTATTTTGTCATTTTAAATTTTCACCAGATTCAAGAATTGATAGATTTTGCTCCAGATAAAAATTGTTACTTTTTGCGCGCCTCAACCGAGCCTCACGAAGAAGAAGCCGAAATTTCAGAGGAAAGATTTATCAATTGGATTTTGCACTTTCAAATGCAAGGGTTATCAGAAAATGGAAAATTTGAAAGAGCTCACATTTCAGGGCACATTAGCGGAAAAGAATTGGGGGAGTTTATAGAAAAAATTAAACCCAAAGTTATCGTTCCCATTCACACAGAACATCCAGAAAAATTTAAAAATTTCCATTCTGAAGCTCTCTTGGTAAAAAAGGGTGAAATTTTGTCTTTTTAGTATTTAAAGATGAATGAAAATTAAAATTTTTAAGATAAAAGCAAAATCAATTTTTACTCGGACAAAAATTCCTGGGGCAAAATGGGTGATCAATCAATATGTAGGTTGTGCTCATTCTTGTCTTTACTGCTATGCTAAATTTATGTGCCAATGGAGGCCGGATAACTATGGGAAGTGGGGAGAATGGGTGGAAGCAAAAGTTAACGCTCCAGAATTGGTAAAAGAAAAATATGTTGACGGCTGGGTTTATATGAGTTCGGTTTCTGATCCTTATCAACCAATTGAAAAGAAATTAAAATTAACCCGAAAGATTTTAGAGAATTTAGATAAGAAAATTAAACTTTCCATTCTTACCAAATCTGATTTAGTTTTGCGCGACATTGATATTTTAAAAAAGTTTAAAAATATTGAAGTTGGTTTAACTATAAACAGCTTTGATGGCCCTTTTAAAAAGATTTTTGAGCCATTTTCGCCGGCAAACGAAAAAAGAATAAAAGCTTTAAAAATTCTTAAAGAAAACAAAATAAAAACTTATACTTTTGTTAGCCCAATAATTCCGGGACTAATAGATTTAAAAGATATTATTAAAAAGACTAAGGATTTTACTGATTTTTATTGGTTTGAGATAATTAATATCCGGTTAGCTGGAGAAGAATTTGTTAAAGTTTTAAAAGAAAATTTTCCTAAAAGTTTTGAAATTATTAAAGATAAAGCAAGATTTGAGAATTTTATAAAAGAATGCAAAAAGATTGTTAATTTGCAGAGAATAAACATTCAAGGAATAGAAACTCATTAACCAGAAAAAGCAGAACTAACAAGAAAGTGGTGAGATTGATAAAAGGTTTTAAAAAAGAAACAAAATTTTTGAGGTGAAAGAAAATTAGAAAGTAGCTACAGCTACAAGTAGTTTGATGGTAGGAATTACTGCTTTATCAGCCAGTTTGGTCTATTTTCGACACAATTGTTTAAATTTAAGCTTTGCTTTCTGGATTATTTTGGGCGCGATAATTGGCTCGCAAATTGGCATTTTGGTTAAGAGACGTCTTGATAACCATTTAATTAAAAAATTTTTTTCATTGATTATGTTTATAGTCGGACTAATAATGATTTTTGAGGCATGGATTTTTTAACAGTTATGTTTTAAAAAAGATTTTAATTTTAAAATGAAGGGTTTAAATTTTTATAAGCTTAGCATAATTGAGAAAAATAAAAAAAATAAGCCGAACAACAAAAATTTTATTTTTGGTTAGGGTTAATATTTATAGTATATGAATACATTTACTAAGGTCTTGTTAGATTCTTTTTATAATCTTGGTGATTTGAAGAGTTGCTTAAAAATGCCAAAGGGAGAAAATATTAATGTGCAGGTTCAGACAACCAAAGGGAAATATCATATAAAATATTTTATCCAAGAAAATTCAGAGAGAAAAAATTGGTTATTGTATGAACTTTTATTAACATACTATTTGATCCAAAAAGGAATCAAAGTCCCTGAGATAATTAGAACCAAAAATGGTTTTCTTTATAGCAAGTATAAAGATAGGTTTTGTGTTGTTTATAAATTCGTTGAGGGAACTATAAATTACCCTTTAAATTTGGATACTGTTACTCAAGTCGGAGCCTTTTTAGGTAAATTCCATAAAATTGTTAGAAATTATAAGTGCAAATATTGGACAAGCAGAGGAAGATTTACTCCAAGGACACTATATCGCAATCTTATTAAAGAAGTTTTACCAAATTACAAAAACAAAAAGCTCAAACAAAATATTATAAGAAAGTCTAAGTTTATGTATAAAATGAGATATTCAGACTTGCCTCACGGATCAATTCATATGGATATTGATCCTCAGAATTTTATTTTCAAAAATAACAAACTACAAGCTTTGATTGACTTTGGGGATTCTTTATATGGAATTCTTTTAATTGATGTTGCTCGAGGTGTTTATGAGTTTTGTCTTAGCTCTGGTACTACTTTCAATCATAAATTGGTTAAGTGTTTTTTACACGCCTATCAAAAATACAGACCGTTAACAGTTAAAGAAAAAACAAGATTTATCGATTTTATAAAATTCACGTATATTTGGAAAATAACAGACTTGATTAAAAATAAACGTCCCGACTCTTGGATAGAAAAACGTTTGAAAATGTTTGAAAAAATTTCTGAATATAAAAACCCGCTTAGGTGGTTGTGACGCGTTTCCAAAAAATATGAAAAAGCGCCAAAAGCAAGATTATATTTTAAATTTTTAAAAAATTATTTTCCTCACAAGTTTTCAGGAGAATTATTGCCTCTTTGGAAATTGATTCAAGATATTAAGAAAGAAAGGGAGAATAGGAAGGGGTACTTTTTTAGTCATTTTTCAAAGGTTAAGAAATAATTTTACTAATTGAAAAAAATTTAGGATTATAAAAGTTCAGGAGTCTGAAAATGTAATAAAAATATTTTCATATTCTTAAGAATGTGAGAATATTATATGTTATTTTGTAGAGAGGTGGTGAGAATTTGAAGAATTGATTAAGAATAATAAGATTTTTTTATAAGAATAAAATTTAAGAATAAAAAGATTTCTAAAAAATTAACTAAGAGTAAAAAAGAAAAGATAGTTAAAAAAATTTTTGAAGTTTTTGTTAGAGAAAGGTTAAAATCAGCTTTTCTTTTCCAAAAATTTTATTAAATGATAAATGGTTTCGTTAATTGGCACTTCAATTTTGTGTTTTTTTGCCAACTCAATTATTTTTCCGTTTAAAAAGTCAATTTCGGTTTTTCTTTTTTTTAAAATATCCTGGCACATTGAAGAAAAATTGGTATAGCTTTTTAATTTTTTTTCTACTCTCTCAATAAAATTTTTTTCAAATTTTATACCTTCTTTTTCTGCTACCTTTACCCCCTCTCTTAAAATTCCTATCCTTACTTTTTTTAACTCTTTTTTGGCAATTTCGTGATTTCTTACTTGAAATAAAGCAGTTAGGGGACCAATTAAGGAATTAACAATCAATTTTCTCCAAATTTCTTTTTTTAGATTTTTAGTTAAAATCACTTTTAAATTTGCCTCTTTAAAGAGTATTGAAATTTTCTTTGCTGTTTTTGTGTTAGGTAAAATAGTTTTTTTATCAATCCAACATTTAATTTCTCCAGGTTTTAAAAATTCACAAGCTATATAAGTAATTGCCCTGATAATTTCACATTTTTTTGTTAAAATTTTCTCTATTATTTTTTCTTGACTCAAGCCATTTTGCAAAACCAAAATTTTTGTATCATTTTTCACTAAATTTTTTATTTTTTCTATAGCCTTTTTTACTTGATGGGCTTTGGTAGTTAACAAAATTAGGCAATTTTCTGGAATTTCTTTAATTTCTGTGTTTCCTTTCAAATAAAATTTTTTGTTTATGCTTCCTTTTACTTTCAATCCCTGAGAATTAATTTTTAAAATGTGTTCTCTTTCTCCGATTAATTCTACTTTGTTTTTTTGAGACAAAAGAGCTCCAAACAAACTTCCAATAGCTCCAGCTCCCAAAATATAAATTTTGCTAAATCTCATTGATTTAATTTAATGAAAAGTATGTTCAGGAGAAGGAAAAATTCCTGTTTTCACCTCTTTTTTAAATTTTTTTACAGCTCTTTTAATGCTTTTTGCTAAGTTTAAATATTTTTTTACAAATTTTGGTTTAAATTTTTCATCCATACCCAACAAATCATTTATTACTAAAACCTGACCATCACAATATCTGCCAGCTCCAATTCCAATTGTGGGAATGTTAATACTTTCTGTAATTTTTTTGGCTAAAGCTTCTGGAACACATTCTAAAACCACTGAAAAGACTCCTAATTTTTCCAATTCTTTTGCGTCTTTTAAAATTTTCTCTGCTTCTTTTTTTTCTTTCCCTCTCACTTTATATTTTTTTGCGGTTTGAGGCAAAAGACCTAAATGTCCCATTACTGGAATTTTATTTTTAATTAAGGTTTTTATTACCTGAGGATGGTTGCCTTCAATTTTTACTCCTTTAGCTCCTGCTTTTTGAAATTTTTTTGCATTCTTTAAGGCAATTTCAGGGGTAGTGTAGCTATTTATTGGCATATCTCCAATGACAGGAGTATTTTTAGCCCCTCTGACTACCGCCTTTGTATGATAAATCATATCTCGCATTTTTACACTTTTTGTGTCGGGAAGTCCTTGAAATACCATTCCTAAACTATCTCCAACCAAAATTAAATCAATTCCCACTTCATCTAATAACTTTGCCATTTGAAAATCATAACAAGTGAGCATTACAATTTTTTCCTTTCCTTTTTTCTCTTTTATTCTTTCTTGCCACTCCATTATCTTAATTGTAAAAACAAATTAGCTATAGGTCAAATTGAAATTGTTTATTAGGATTTTAAATTTTTTAAGAAAGGGGTTTTGTCTTTTTGTAAATTTTTTTAAAATTGACCTTGTATTCTTTAGTAAGATTTTGAAATGCTTGAATGTTTCTAATCATAAGCATGAGCTCTAAGGGGAGGTGGTAATTTTTTTCACTAAAGGTTTCTAAAGTGCTTCTTAAAATCGAAAAAGGATCTCCTAAAGAAGTAATTGCTTTGAAAAGAAGTTTTCTTTTTATTGCTTTTTGCTCGCTTTTTTGCCAAATTTTATTTACTTCAAAAAGATAATCCAAAAGCCCTCTAAAGAAAGAAATATTTTTACCATAAATGAATTTTTCAATTACTGAAAGCAATTTTTTATCCAGCTTTAGATAAAGATTGCGGTCTAATACTGCCATAGGAAGTTTTTTGTTTTTCATATCTACCATAAAGTTTCCGATATGAGGGTCAGAATGACACAACGCATATTCTTTTTCTCCTTCTTTTATTAAAGTTTTTAATTGAGAACTATAAAATTCAGCCAATCTTTTAACCAATTCTTGTTTTGTTTTTGAAGGAACTTTTGGGTCTTTAAGGATTTGGTTGAGGGTTTTTCCTTTAGCAAATTCTTCAACTTTGAGATTACCGCTGGTATATTTTCTTTCTGGGACAAAAAATCTCTCTTCTCCGACTTTCTGATTATACTTTTTTACTATTTCTTTAAATTTATCATCATCTTCTTCAAAAGTGGGATCATTTATTTCATTTAAAGACCAGCTTCTTACAATATCAAGAAGGACTATTCCTTTGTTAGTTAACCTTTGCATTTCTTTGTGTTTTTTTTCTACACTTTCAAAAATTTTTCTTCCTAATTCTCCCATTTCCTTAATGAAAAAATCTGCATTTGGATTGAGAACTTTTACTGCTACCTCTTCTTTTTTACCTTCTTTTTCAATTTCTGCTCTAAAGGTAGTAAAAATACTTCCTCCTCCTATTTTTTCTTTTAATCTAAATCTTTTTATTAATTCCCTCATTTGTTCATTTTGTTGGGAAAATCTTAAAAGGTTCTCCCAGACGAACATTTTTTGAAGTCCAGGATTTTGGTCAAAAACCTCTGAAAGTCTCCTTTCTAAAGCTGGATTTTTAAAATCATAAAGCTGAGTGACAAGTTGTAATGTTTTTACAGGCAAGGCTCCTGCTGATTGAGCAGCTCTTATTAAGGCTTCAATTCCTGGTTCAATTTCTGTTTCTATCTCTTCCTCTTTTTCTTTTTTTTCTGGTGGTTCATCTAATAACTCGTGAAGCCTTTGAGTTAATTTTTCAAATTGGGAATTTGTTTTTTGAGCCAATTTATAAAAAGGAGTATAAGGGTAATTTTTATATACATTTTCAAAGCCAGTCAATTCTCTGGTTGTTTTTTCTATAGCTTCAATCATTCCCGGAATTTCTTTTACTGGTACTACTTTTTCAAATAGAGGTGGCTTTAAAACCCAAGTTTTTCCCACTTTTTCTTTGTCAATTTCTTGAATATCAAGACTTCTAAAAAGAAGATTTCCTATGAGTTCAGAAATGGGAAGAGCGATAAGGTCGCCTTTGCCTTCTCTACAGGTGGTCTCTATTAGGGTTTTACAAAACTCATCTTTTATTTCTAATGCGTCAATTATTAATTTTCCCAAAATTTCTCTATTTTCAGGACAAGAGAGAGCTCCTTTTGATTCTAATAAAAGTTTTTGGACAATAATTCTTCTTTGAGAAGGAGAAAGAGATTTGAGTATCTCAAAAGAGTCTTTTATTGAGTAAAAAAACTGTTTTGTTAAAGGAGATAATGCTACTCTTTTTGTCTGGGGATCCCACTGGAAAATTTTTATTGTAGGTGGTGATCCGTTTTTAAAATAGAGTTTAAACCATGCTTCAGCAAATTCAGTGGAGGTTTCTTTTGAAGTTTTTTTGTCCCCTTTTGCGGTCTCAAAAATTTTTTGAAACTTTTTACCAAAAATTTCACTTAAAATAAATTCACCTAAAGCAAAAAAGCTTAATTTTTCAGGTTGATTAAGATATTCTTGTAATCTCTTCCATAATTTTTCTCTAAATTCTTTATAGGTTTCTATGGTCTCAATTTGTTCTGCTAAAGAGAGAGCAGATTCTAAATCAAAGTGATAAGAAGTTAAAAATTCAAGTTTTTCTTTAAAAGGGAGTTCTTTTGAATTAATAATCTTTTTGCTAATTTGATTTAAGAAAAAGTTCTTTTCTGGACCTTGAGGATAAGTCAGTTGGAGACATTGGTATAAATCTTTTAAATCTTGGAAAGAAACCCTTTCCACTAATTCTAAAAGTTTTTCTCTATATCCCCTTCCTAAAATTAAAGAGTCTATACTGGTATCAAAAATAGGGATTTTCGGGCCACTAAAAATATATGTAGTATATTTAAAGAGTCGTCTGTCTTCTTGAAGAGTTTTAATTAACTCCTTTAAAGAATTTATCCCTTTTGCTCCTTCGTGTTTTAAGGCTTGATTCAGAAGGGGAAATTTTGAGAATTTATCATACTGATTGATTTTTACTCCTAACTTATTAGTTAAAAAATATATTGCTATTTTTGGAGAAAGTTGAGAGATAAAATCTTTTTCAGCAATCTCGTTTAAAAAAGTATAAAATTGGTCACTATCCTCTATGAAAATTTTACGTGAAAGCTCAAGACCATAGTCCAAAAGACAAAGTTTAGCCAGATTTTTTTTGTCTTTAAAAAAATGGGAGCTTTTTCCGTCTTTTTTTATCAATTCTTTAATCTGCCAATCTACGGGATAAAATCTTTCTATTTCTGGAATAAGAGAGAATTCTTTTATAAAATTTCTCGCTATTTCTAATTTTACCTCCTCAGGTTGTTTTTCTAATACCTTGCTAAGTTGAGTTGTTTCTTTATTGATCTTGTCAAATAAAGAAAAAAGGTTTCTATCAAATTTTTTCTCTTTGGCTAAAGCTCTTATTTTTTCAAAAATAGGCTTTATTTTTTCTTGAAAAATCTCATTAGCATTTTCTTCTTTTTTTGGAAATAATACTTCTCTAATTAGTTCTTTTATTTTTTTCCTATTATCAAGAAGAATATACGTGTTTCCCTGTTGATCATAAAACCGATAAAAATAATCAGACATCCAATGGCGCTCTAACCCAAACCAAGCAGGTCCTATTTTAGATATCTGAGAGAGGAAGTCCTCAGAAAGGTTAGCCTCAAAAATCTCTCTTACTTTTTCCAAAAATCTTTTAATTTTTTCTTCTTTTTTAGAGGTAAACTTTTCAAACCTTTTATTTTTTTCAGATTGAAGACAGCTTTTCTCTAAATAGTTTCTAGTTAAATCAATTAAATGAGAAAAGTATATTAAAGTTTTTTGTTCTATTTTAGTTAATGTCTCTAAAATTTTTAAAAAACTCTTTTCATTAATCGGAATTCCTCTTGCATTAGGAGTTGCAGAAGGATTGAAAATATTATTTTCTAAGGCTTTAACAAATGACTCATAAAGATTATTAGAAGGCAATAATTTTCCATCAAATATTTTTTCGTTAGTCTCAATTAATAACTTTTTAATAGAGGGGTTAGCTAACATCTCAGTTAATTTTTCAATCTCTTTTGGCTCTTTAATCTCTGCAAACCTCCGTATTCTCTTGCCTTCTTCGTCTAATCCTAACTGAGAATGAGCCAAAAGCAACATCAAAGTTCTTTCTTTTTTACCTAATCCCTTTTTTTCTAAAATCTTTTTTATTTCTTGAGAAGCTTTTTGAAAAATCTCTTCTGTTTCTGGGAACACTTTCTTTTTTTCTTTTTCTATAGGAGTTAGCTCTCCTAATTTAAAAAAAGCGGTTGTTAAATCAAGAGGATGAAGTTTTTCCAAAATTAAAAGAAGAGACTCTCTGTCTTTTAATTCATAAGCCTTTTGGAATAACTCAAAGTTGGTAGGTTTTACTTCCCCTTCAAGTTCTTTTGGTTTTTCTTGAAATTCTTGACCACTGGTTTTATAATGAATTACTGAATGTTGAAGTAAAATCTCACTTGCCCTCAAAAGAGCCGATTGATGGACTACATCTCTTTCTTTTATTTTTTCAGCAAGTTTTCTTAATATCTCTCCTCCTGCTGTTGAGTTAAATCCAGCTTTATTTAATCTTTCTGCTATTTCCAAATCTGCTATTATTTCATCTGCCCATACCACACCAATATTTTGCCTTTCTCTCTGGAAAACTTCAAAAGTTTTCTCGTCTTTAATATGTTGAAGCTCATGGCTGATAATAGCTGCTACTTCATCTAAATTTTCAGCCATATTTAAAATTGCCTGGTTGAGAAAAATTCTCCCATCAGGAGTGACAAAAGCTGTAGGTTCCTCACCTTTTCTCAATACTACTACCTCAGTTTTAAAGTCCTCTCCTTCTTTTTTCAATCTCTCGCAAATTTCTTGCAAAAGTTTAACCTTAGGAGTTTCAATTTCAATATCTCTTGTTCGAGAAAGATAATTCAAAAAAGATTTTAGTTCTTTCTCTTCCTTTTCTGAAATTTCTTTTTTATCTAAAGGCTCAAGAGCAACTTCTGGAATATTATCTCTCTCCTCTTCTGCTCTTAATACCTCCTGAAAAAGAAGTCCTCTTTCTTTGTCTTTTTTCACTTCTATTTCACTTTTAGCTCTTTCAATTCTCCTTCTCACCATAAAAAGATATTACCCCCCTTTAAGGGGATTTTACCAAAAACAAAAAATAGGTAAAATAAGATATAAAATACTATGGCTCAAATCTATTGGCACAATTTAGATTTTAAAGAAGTAGTAAAGATATTAGGGAGTGATATTGAAAAAGGTTTGTCGCAAAAGGATGTTCAATTGCGCCAAAAAGAATTTGGTAAAAATATCCTTCCTCAAGAAAAACCATTATCGAGATTAAAAATATTTTTAGATCAATTCAAAAGTCCTTTAATTTATATTTTAATTGTTGCCTGGATAGTTACCCTAATTTTTAAAAACTACACTGATTCAATTGTAATTTTTGGAGCAATAATTTTAAACAGCATTGTTGGTTATTTACAAGAAAGCAAAGCCTCCAAAGCCTTAAGAGAACTCAAAAAGATAGTAAAATATAAAGCTCGAGTAATTAGAGATGGAAATATTAAACTTTTAGATTCTCAAGAATTAGTTCCTGGAGATATTTTTATTTTAAAACCAGGAGATAAAGTACCAGCTGATGGCAGAATAATTGAATGTCATAATTTAAAAGTAAATGAAATGGCTCTTACTGGAGAGTGGTTACCAGCTAAAAAACAGACTGATATTTTGCCAAAAGAAACTCCTTTAGCTGATAGAGATAACATGGTTTATATGGGAACAATTGTTGAAGACGGAAAAGGAAAGGCTGTAGTTACAGAGACTGGATTTTCTACTGAAATGGGGAAGATAGCTTTAATGATAAAAGAAACAGAAGAGGAAAAAACCCCCCTTCAAAAAAGACTATCTCATTTTGCCAAAATCGTTGCTATCATTATTTTAGTAATTTGTATTTTTATTTTTATTGAAGGCTTAATTTTGGGTAAAGATTTTGAAGAAATGTTCACTACCGCGGTAGCTCTGGCAGTAGCTGCAATTCCTGAAGGATTACCAGTAGCAATGACAGTGGTATTGGCTATAGGTATGCAGAGAATTTTGGAAAGGAAGGGTTTGGTAAGAAAGCTTTTGGCAGCAGAAACCCTTGGGAGCACTTCAATTATATGTACTGATAAAACAGCTACTTTGACTGAAGGAAAAATGAAAGTAGAGGAGATAATTGGAGATAAATCTTTAACATTAAAGGCAGCGGTTTTAACCTGTGAAGCCTTTATTGAAAATCCTCAAGATCCCAAAGAAAAATGGATTTTAAGGGGAAGACCAACAGATAGAGCTCTTTTGGAAGCCGGTATTGAAGCAGGAATTAATGGAAAAAAAGAATTTGAAAAAAAGAAAATAGCAGAAATTCCTTTCAACTCCATAAATAAATTTGCTTGTGCTTTATATGAAGAAGAAGGAAAAAAAATATTGTATGTATGCGGAGCGCCAGAGAGGATTTTAGAGCGTTCTAATTTAAATGAAAAAGAAAGAAAAAAATGGAAGAAAAAATTAGAAAAATTAACTGAAAAAGGTTTAAGGGTAGTAGCTTCAGCTTATAAAATTTTTCCATCCAAAAAATTATCAAAAAAAGATAGTTTGAGTGTTGATTTAATTAAAAATTTAAATTTCGCTGGATTTATTACTTTAAGAGATCCTGTCAGAAAAGGAGTAAAACAAGCAATTAAAATTTGCATGAGGGCAGGAATGAAACCAATTTTGGTTACTGGAGATCACAAATTAACTGCTAAGGCTATTGCCAAAGAAATTGGTCTTTTTGTTAAAGAAGAAAATATTCTTGAAGGAAAAGATCTTGATAAAATGTCAGATGAGGAACTCAAAAAAAGGATAGAAAATATAAAAATTTATGCTCGGACAGAACCTCGTCATAAACTTAGAATAATTCAAGCCTGGCAAGAAAAGGGAAAAGTAGTTGCTATGACAGGAGATGGAATTAATGATGCTCCAGCTCTTAAAAAAGCTGACATCGGAGTGGCAGTGGGTTCTGGAACTGATGTTGCAAAAGAAGTGGCAGACTTGATTTTATTACCAGATTCTTTTGATATTATTGTTGCTGCGATTGAAGAAGGAAGAGCAATTATTGATAATATCAGAAAGGTTATTACCTATTTAATGACAAGTTCATTTGCTGAGGTAATTTTAATTTCTGTTTCTTTGTTTTTAGGTTATCCTCTTCCAGTTTTGCCAGGGCAAATTTTATGGGTCAATTTAATTGAAGATGGACCTTTAGCTTTATCTTTAGCTTTTGAGAAAAAAGAAAAAGATATAATGCAGAGAAAACCAGAAAAGAAAGAATCTCCTCTTTTAACAAAAGAAATGAAAGTTATCATTTTTGGTGTTGGAATTGTGCTAAATCTTTTGCTTTTAGGGCTTTATTTTTGGCTTTTTAAATTTACAGATTATGATTTTTCACATATTAGGTCAATAATTTTTGTTGGGTTAGCTATTGATTCTCTCTTTTTTATTTTTTCTTTTAAAAGTTTGCATCACAATATTTGGCAAATTGATATTTTTTCAAATCGGTTCTTGATAATTTGTTGGATAATTGGATTTTTAATGCTAATTTCTGCTCTTTATTTGCCTCCTTTTCAAATTCTCTTGAAAACAACCTCTTTAAATTTTTTTGATTGGATTCTCCTTTTGGGGATAGGTTTAATTTCTGTACTTTCAATTGAAATTGTCAAGTGGTATTTTATTGTTAAAAGAAAAAATAAATAACACTTTTATGAATTTGCAATATTTCATTCAAAATTCAATCTCTTGGCTTTTGGACCACGGTATAAAAATAGTTATTATTTTAATTTTTGCCTTTTTTATTAATTGGTTTGTTCAGCTCTTTATTAGAAAGGCAATAGAAAAAATAGCAAAAGAAAAAGTAAAAAAAGGATTGAACAAAAGAGAAAGAACCTTAATTAGTCTTTTTAGGGGAACAAGTAAATTTATTATCGGAGTTAGTGCTATTTTAATGATTCTCCCCGAATTTGGAATAAACATCGGAATGCTTTTGGCAGGAGCAGGTTTGGTTGGATTGGCAATAGGAATGGCTTCCAAAGAAATAATTTCTGACTTTATTGCTGGTATTTTTATCCTTTTAGAAGATCAATATCAGGTAGGAGATAGAGTGAAAATTTGTGGTATTGAAGGACAAGTAAAAGAAATAACCTTAAGAAAAACAATTATTAAAGATGACAAAGGAATGCTTCACATTATTCCCAATGGACAAATAAAAATAGTAGCAAAGAAACAAAACCAGGAAGATAAACTTTCTTGAATAACTTTAACTACCTTGTAATGAAATTCTGATAGGACTTATTTTTGTGTTCCCATTTTGTTGTCCCGAGGAATATATTATATAAATTCTCTTATGGATATGGAACCAATAACCCAAATGCTAATATATCTCTTCATAGGCCTTTTTGCTGGTTTTATGAGTGGCATGTTTGGAATAGGTGGGGGCTCTATTAGAACACCCTTACTTTATCTTGCTGGTTTGCCTTTACTGAACGCCTTTGGAGTAAATTTAGTAGTCATACCATTTTCTTCTCTTGCTGGCGCCATAACCCATCGAAAGAATATAGACTGGAAAATTGCTCGATATGTAATGATTGGCGGAACAATGGGCACTTTAACAGGAGCATTTTTGACAGGAATTATACCAAATTTAGCTTTAGCGATTATTTTTGTTATTGTTTCTATTATAACGGTATTCGGGATTTATTTTGATAGAATTTTCCCGAAAATTGCTCAAAAAATTAATCCAAGTGCAAAAATTGTCATTTTAGGAACATTCTTTCTCAACTTTTTAACAATTCTACGTGGAGGTAGTGGAGGAAGTTTATTTTCTCCTTTTCTAAAAATGATAGGACTTAATATTCGAAAAGCAATTGCCACATCATTATTTGCGACCGTTTTCACAGCAATTGTGGGAGCGATTGTATTTTTGTCTCGCGGTAATGTACCATTTTTTCCTAGTGTAATGGTAATTTTGGGCTCAATAATTGGAGCCAGAATAGGGGGTTTAGTATCTTTAAAGACAAAGCCGTTGTGGTTAGAAATCGGACTTTCGTTATTCATTGTGATTCTTGCCATAATTGTGTTAGTTAAGGCGATATGATAGTTAGATATTCTACATTTTCGGCTTTTATTTCACTTATATTTTAGATGATCAATACGTTAAATTGACTTTTTGGAGCTAAGGAGTTAAAATTTATTTGTAAATGAAATTTATTTTTTATTATGACTCAATTTAAAATTGAAAAAATAAGAAAAAGAAATGGTGAAATTGTTGATTTTAACCAAGAAAAAATTACTAAAGCCATTTTTAAAGCAATTACTGCAGCTGGAGAGGGAGACGGTAAAAAAGCTAAAGAAATTTCAGATAAAGTAATAAAAATTCTCAATCGACGTTTTAAAAGAAATGAAATCCCTACTGTAGAACAAATACAAGATATTGTTGAGGAAGTTTTAATTTTAGAGGATTTAGTAAAGACCGCTAAAGCTTATATTTTATATCGAGAGCAACGAAGAAGGATAAGAGAGGCAGTGAGAGCTACCGAGGAAGCAGTTGAAAGGGTAGATCAATATTTAGATCAGTTAGATTGGGAAATAAAAGAAAATGCCAATATGGCTTTTTCTCTTCAAGGACTTAATCATTATGTGACCTCTCATGTTATTAGAAAATACTGGTTAAATAAAATTTATCCAAAAGAAATTAGAGAAGCTCATATCTCTGGAGATTTACATTTGGATAAATTGGATACTTTAGGAGTTTATTGTTCAGGATGGGATTTGTATGATCTTTTATTAAGAGGTTTTGGAGGAGTAAGTGGGAAACTTTCTTCAAAACCACCAAAACACTTTCATTCTGCTTTGGGGCAAGTTGTCAATTTTATTTTTACATTAGCTGGAGAAGTAGCAGGAGCTGTTTCTTTTTCCAATTTTGATACTCTTTTGTCTCCTTTTATTCGTTATGATAGATTAAGTTATATTGAAGTAAAACAAGCCCTGCAAGAATTTTTATTTAACATGGCAACGCCCACGAGAGTTGGCTTTCAGTCTCCTTTTTCAAATATTACTTTAGATTTAAAACCTTCACCCGTTTTTAAAAATCTTCCGGTAATTATTGGAGGAAAGCCACAAAAAGAAACTTATAAAGAATTTGAAGAAGAAATGAGAATTTTTAATAAAGCCCTTTATGAGGTGTGGTTAGAAGGAGATAAAGACGGAAGACCTTTTTCTTTTCCTATTCCTACCATTAATATTACTAAAGATTTCCCATGGGATGATCCTGCTTTTGATAATCTTTTTGAGGCCTCGGCAAAATATGGAATAAATTATTTTGCCAATTATGTCCATTCAGATTTGAGACCGGAGGATGTAAGATCAATGTGTTGCCGACTCCGGTTGGATTTAACTCAGCTTTATAACCGGGGAGGAGGAGGATTATTTGGTTCTGGAGCTTTAACCGGAAGCATTTCTGTAATTACGGTTAATTTACCCAGAATTGGTTATCTTTCAAAGACAAAAAAGGAATTTTTTCAAAGATTATCAAAAATAATGGATTTAGCAAAAGAGGTTTTGGAAATTAAAAGAAAAGTCATTGAAAATTTAATTGAAAAGGGGCTTTATCCTTTCTCTAAGGTTTATTTGGAACCTGTCAAGAAAATGAGAGGCAAATATTATGCCAATCATTTTTCTACCATTGGTTTGGTAGGAATGAATGAATGTCTTTTAAACTTTTTAGGAGAGAATATCGGAACAAAAAAAGGAATAAAATTTGCTATAGAGGTAATGGATTTTATGAGAGAAAGATTGGTAAAATACCAAAAAGAGACAGGACACATTTACAATCTTGAGGCCACTCCTGCTGAAAGCTGTAGTTTTAGGTTGGCCTTAAAAGATAAAGAAAGATATCCTAATATTATTACAGCTGGCACCGAAAAAGTTCCCTATTATACTAATTCTACTCAATTGCCAGTAAATTTTACTGATGATGTATTTTTGGCATTAAAATTACAAGAAGAATTGCAATGTAAATATACTGGAGGCACTGTCTTTCATATTTTTTTGGGAGAGAGAATGCCAGATATTATATCAGTTAAGAGATTAGTTAAAAAAATATTTGAAAATTTCAAACTTCCTTATATTACTTTAACTCCCACTTTTTCAATTTGTCCCATTCATGGTTATTTATCAGGAGAACACCAATTTTGTCCCAAATGCACCATAAAGCAACCTTGCGAAGTTTACACCAGAATTGTTGGATATTTAAGACCTACCTCTCAATTTAATGAAGGAAAACAGCAAGAGTTAAAAGAAAGAAAAATGTTTAAAATTGAGAATGTGATTTAAAAGAGTTTTAAAAGTTTTTGATCTTTGTTAAAATACAAATTTTTACTACTTAATCTGGTTAAGCAAATCTCTATTAAAAATAGAGTTTGATAATGTCTATACTGGTAAAATTATTGGTTTGACAAAATAAAATTGGTGTGGTAGAATTTGAATAGAAAAAATATAGACGGTTTTTTTGTTTACTTTTTATGTATGTAATTTACTTTTTAAAATGATGTGATGAATTGTGAGGAAACAGAAAGAGTTAAACAGAAAGAGTTAAATTAAAAGAGAAAAAAGGAAAAGGTCAAAATGATAAATAAAAAATATATTTATTATGAATAGAACACCTGAAGGATTTCCTATTCATAAAAGAGAAGAACAATCTCCTACCGAATCAAAAGAACCCCAACCAACACGATTAAATACTATTTTTAAAGAAAGGACAGAAAATATAGTTCAAGATGTGGTTCAAAGAGCTGGAGAGGATACAGAGGGAAAAACACCAGAGCAAATTAAAGAAGTTTATGATAAGCTTGTAGAAGAGGGTGAAGTTGATAATCTTATAAAAGAAGGGAAAATTTCTGAAGAAACTCAAAGAGAAGTTCAACTCTGCGAGGCTCTTTCAAAAATAAATATTGAAGACCTTCCTCCAGAAGTCAAAGAAGAAGCCCAAAGGGTGGTATTAAAGAGATTAAATTACGAGAAGAAAAGATTGGAGGGGATACTTTCTGAAGTATCAGAGGAAGAAGAAAGAAAACAACTAACAGGGAAAATAGCCAATATAGAAAATGAAATATACTCTTTAATGGAGCAAATTGAAGGAAAATCTCAGAAAAAGATAAAGAAAGAATTAGATGACGAAATCTCGAAACGCGTTGAAGATTTAAAGCAGTCCGATGAATACAAACAGAAAAGAGATGAATTAGAATCTCAACTAAGTGAAATTGATAAAACACTTAAAGAACTTGATTCACAAAAGACTAATTTAAAAAAAGAAAAAGGGGAGGTAGAAGCAAGGATAGAATATTTAAAGGGTTTGAGTATACGTACTGACCCTGAAGAGAGGGAATTAACTCAAAAAAGAGAAAAATTAAAAGAGATAGAAAATAAATTAGAAGGAATTGAAAATACTCGTAAAGAAAAAGAAAGAGAAAGAGAAGAAGTAAATCAAAAACTTTCTCAATTAGATGAGGATATAAAAAGCAAGAGTAAAAAAGAAGCATTTGACGAAATGGTCCGAAACACAGCCCAGCAAGACGCAGAGGCAGAAGAAAGAGGAATAAATGCAATATTATCTCTGGCTCAAGAAGGGGGCGCTCCATCAGGGGAGGAGCCAGGAAGAGAAGGAGGAGAAGGAGGACCTCCACCTGAAGAAGAAAGAGAAGAAGAAGCACCTCAAGCTGTAGAAGTAGAATATCAATCTCCTTGGGAGGCTTTTAGAGGGGAAGAAGAATTTTTAAGAAAATGGGCAAGAATTACTGAAATCAGTGGGAGTACTATAAATAAAACCGATGAGTTTTTGGTCAAAGAATTAGAAAGGGTTCGTTTTGACTTTGCAAGAGATTGGGCAAGAAGACATAAAAATGAAATAAAGAACCAAACAGGTTTGGATTATTCCCAATTGGATGAAAAAACTTTAGTAAGTATAGTGGATGCCATGGGAGGATTTAAAGAACTTCGAACAAATGAAGAGTATAAACATTATAACGAACAAATAGATAGATTAGCTGCTTTGAGGCAAGGGTGGACATCAGAAGGAGTAAGATATAGTGTGGCAGTAGCTTCGTTGAATGTTTTTCAAAAAAGAAAAGAATATCTTTCATCTCTGATTCAAGAAAAAAGAAAAGAGACTGAAAAAGCAAGAAAAAGACTAGAAGGATTAAGAAGAGAAGAAAGTCCATTATACGAAGAGGTGAAAGAAATGTATGATACAGCCACAAAAGAGCTAAGAGAACTAGAAGCAGAAAATGAAGAATTATCTTTAATAATGGAAGAAATCGCAGGAAAGATGATAGGTAGAGATTTAAGAGAAGAAGCAATTTCTAAGAAGTTACCTGAAGTTGAAGATTTGGCGAAAAAGTTAGGAACTAGAACAGGTAGAGAAAGTTATATGCGAGAATTGGGTTGGAGTTGGCAAATTATTCCTGGCAAAGGAAAAACTTTAATAGGAACCCTAAAAGAAAAGATTAAAGGAATTCCTCAAGAAGTAAGAGAAGAAAGGATAGTAGTTTATGATAAAGACGGTAATGAAATAGGAGAATTTACCAATGAAGAACTTCAACAGAGACTTTTTGAAGAAGTTAAAAAGAGGGTTCCTCAAAGATATATAGATGAGAGAGTAAAAACTCTTGCTACTTCTCCAGAATCTGCTCGGCGAGGGATTCAAGAATTGTTTGAACGGGTGAAAAAAGATGTTTTAGAAGACTTTTTAAATGAAAAGGTCAAAAGAGAAGCTAAGACTCCAGAAGCTATGGAAAAAATAAAAGAGATAGCAGAAGGTAGAGGAATAAATGTTCAGGAGGCTTTAGAGAAAACTTTAGGAAGAAAAGAGGCTTATAAAGGTCTTACTGGGGATTATTTAAGAGATAAAAATATAATAATTGAAGATACAAGAAGAATTTGGGGTATAGATTTGTCTCCAGAAAGACTTGATAAGGCTGTGGAAGAATATCTTTATTCTCCAGAAATAGCAAAAGGGAATGTTAGTTTTATGGAATGGTTAATGAAAATTTTCTTTGAGGCATTTCTTCAAAAAAAAGAATAATAAATTATGGATTCATTTCCAATAATTACTGACAAAACTTTAAAAAGTTTCATTAACTTAGTAAATATTCCCAAAGAATATAAAGATACTCTTTTGAGTAAACTTCCTTCTTTAGATTTTGATGAAAGAAGGGCTTTGTTTGAGACCTTGGTACGGATTTATCTTTTTGATAGAGAAGAAAAAGAAGTTTTAAAAGAAATTGACAAGTTTTATAAAAAAGAATAGCCGCCATCGTCTAATGGCTAGGACACCAGTTTCTCAAGCTGGGAATACCGGTTCGAATCCGGTTGGCGGCATAGTTTCCTCATTAAAAACTGAGGGGAGTTTTTATGTTTTATGTTTACTGGCATTATTACCCATTTGGGAAAATTAAAAAAAAGAAAAGACTCAATTTTTGTTTTTTCTACCAAATCTGATTTTTTAAAACAATTAAAAAAAGGAGATAGTGTTGCTGTAAATGGTGTTTGTTTGACTTTAATTTCTCCACCTAAAAAAAATAGCTTTTGCGTAGAAGTGATGCCAGAGACTTTAAAAAGGACAAATTTGGGTGATTTAAAAATTGGAGATTATGTAAATTTAGAGTTGCCCTTGAGACCTAATACTTTTTTGTCTGGACATTTTGTCCAAGGACATGTTGATGGTAAAGGTACAATTTGTGATATTAAAAAAGAAAAAAATAGTTGGATTTTTAAATTTAAAGCAAAAAGAGAGATTTTAAAATATTTGGTTCAAAAAGGTTCTGTAGCTGTTAATGGAATTTCCTTGACAGTAATTGATGTAAAAAAGGATTTTTTTACAGTAGGAATCATTCCTCATACCTGGAAAAATACTCAATTGCAATTTAGTAAAATAGGAGATAAAGTAAATATTGAAGTAGATATCATTTCTAAATATTTATATAAATTTCTCAAGGGATTTTTTCGTGAAAAAAAAGAAATTTAAAATTGCCATTGTAGTAAGTAGTTTTTGGGAAGATATTTCTCAAGGGCTTTTAAAGTATTGTTTGGAGACGCTAAAAAAAGAAAAAGTAAAAAGGGAGGAAATTGATATTTTTGAAGTTCCTGGAGCCTTGGAAATTCCTCTTTTGGCAAAAAAATTGGCAAAAAAGAAAAAATACAAAGCCATTATAGCTTTAGGTTGTGTTTTAAAGGGAAAAACATTCCATTTTGAACAAGTCTCTATTGAATGTGTTAAAGGATGCCAAAAAGTAGCTTTAGAATTTGAAATCCCAGTAATTTTTGAGGTTTTATGTGTTTATGATAAAAAAGATGCTATAGAGAGAATAAAAAAGAGAGGTAAAGAAGCTGCAAAGACTTGTTTAAAAATGATTAAAATTTTAGAAAATTTATGAAAAGAGAGAGTTTGCAAGTAGTAATTGAGAATTTAAAAAAAGGAAAAGGAGTTATTGTAGTTGATGCTCCAGAAAGAGAAAATCAAGGGGATTTAATTTTTCCTGCCCAAAAAATTACCCCAAAAGATGTTAATTTTTTGCTTAAATACTGCAGAGGATTAATTTGTGTTGCTATTACAAAAGAGCAAGCAAAAAGATTGAAACTTCCTTTAATGGTTTCTCCTTTAGAAATGACAGAACCTACAGGAGTTCAATTTACTGTAAGTTGTGATGCTAAAAATTTAAAGAGTTTTGGAATTTCAGCTGAAGATAGAGCAAAAACAATAAAAACCTTAGCTAATCCTAAAGCCAAAGCCGAAGATTTAGTAAGACCAGGACATGTTTTTCCTCTTTTGGCAAGAGACGGAGGATTATTAGAAAGACAAGGACATACAGAAGCTGGAATAGATTTAATGAGATTGGCAGGTCTTTTTCCAGCAGCGGTTTTATGCGAGATTTTAAATGAAAAAGGGAAAGTAGCTTCTCTTTCTCAATTGAAAAGATTTTCTAAAAAATTCAAACTTCCAATAATTTTTATTTCTCAGATTCTTTCTTTCTTAAAAAAAAATCCTCTTTCTCCTCTTTCTTCAGAAATTATTTTCAAGGAAGCTTTTTGTCATCTTTCAACAAAATATGGAAAATTCAAATTAATAGTTTATCGGTCAATTTTAGATAATAAAGAACACATAGCTTTAGTAAAAGGAAAAATTGAAAAAGAAAAACCAATTTTAACTAGAATTCATTGTCAGTGTCAAACAGGAGAGGTTTTTTTCTCTTTAAAATGTGATTGCAGAGAACAATTGAAAGAAAGTTTGAGATTAATTTCAAAGAAAAAGAGAGGAATTTTAATTTATTTATCTCAGGAAGGAAGGGGGATTGGATTGGCAAACAAAATTAAAGCTTATTTGCTCCAAGAAAAAGGATTAGATACAGTAGAGGCAAACAAAGCTTTAGGTTTTCCTCCGGATTTAAGAGATTATGAAATTTCAGCTCAAATTTTAAAAGATCTGGGGGCAAATAAAATAGAACTTTTGACAAACAATCCTCAAAAAATTGAAAATTTAGAAAAAATGGGAATTAAAGTAATAAAGAGAATTCCTCTTTTTTGTCCTTCAAAAACAAACAAAGAATATTTAAAGACAAAAAAAGAAAAGTTAGGCCATCTTTTAGAAATTTAGAATGAAAGAGGATGAATTTTTCATAAAAAAAGTTTTAAAGTTAGCAAAAAAAGGATTAAATTTTACTTTCCCTAACCCCTTAGTTGGGGCAATAATTGTGAAAAATGGAAAAATAATCTCCCAAGCTTTCCATAAAAAATATGGTTCTTTACATGCAGAAGTTTTAGCTTTAAAGAAAGCCAAAGAAAACGCAAAAGGGGCTACTCTTTATACAAATTTAGAACCTTGTTGTCATTTTGGAAAAACCCCCCCTTGTACCCAAGCTATTTTAAAAGCAAAAATAAAAAGAGTGGTATTTTCTACCTTAGATCCCAATCCTCAGGTAAATGGAAAAGGATTAGAAATTTTAAAAAAAGCCAAAATTGAGACAAAGGTAGGAGTGTTAGAAAAGCAGGCCAAACTCTTAAATGAGGCTTTTTTTACATTTCATCAAAAAAAGAGACCATTTGTTTGTGTAAAATTTGCCGCTTCTTTGGATGGAAAGATTGCGACAAGAAATTTTCAATCAAAGTGGATTACAGGCGAGAAAGCCAGAAATTACGCTAGAAAATTAAGACTTTGGTATCAAGCCATTTTGGTAGGAGCTAATACAGTAATAAAAGATAACCCACATTTGGGAGTGAGACAAAAAAACAAAAAAGATCCTTTAAGGATTATTTTAGATGACAAATTGAAAGTACCTTTTAATCTGCAAGTTTTCAGAGATAAAAATTTACTTTTGGTAACCACAAAATTTGCCAAAAAAGAGAAATTAAAAAAATTAGAGAAAATGAAAATCCCTTTTATTGTTTACAATCAAAAAAGAATTTCTATTTCAAAACTTTTAGAAGATTTAAAAAATAAAAATATTATTAGTGTTTTGGTAGAGGGAGGAGGAGAGACAATTGGTAGTTTTTTTGATGAGGGGGTAGTAGATAAAATTTATGCTTTTTATTCTCCTTTAATTATTGGAGGAAAAAAAGCAGTTTGTGCTGTTTTAGGTAAGGGAGTAGAAAATCTATCTTGTGCTTTTTCTCTTTCTCAAATAAAATTCAAAAGATTTGACAATGACTTTCTAATTTCAGGCTACATTAATACTAAAAATTAAATTTTTAATTTCTTTTTCTTTTTCTTTTAAAATATTTTCTTTTTTTGCTTCTATTACCAATCTTAAAACAGGTTCTGTATTTGAGGGTCTTAATAAAAACCACCAATCTTTAAAGTCAATTCTGATACCATCTATTTGAGTTAACTTTCCTCTTTTGTATTTTTCTTTTAATTTTTCCATTATTTCTTTTTTATTTTTTACTCTAAAATTTATCTCACCAGAGTGAAAATACTTTTTGAAAGGTTTTATTAAATGAGATAAAGACTTTTTTGTTTCAGAGAGAATTTCTAAAATTTTAAAGAAGACAAAAAAAGGGGCTTCGCAAAAATAATGATCTCTTGAATAATAATGCCCAGATAGTTCTCCTCCAAAAATTGCATTTTCTTTTCTCATTTTTTCTTTAATAAAAGAGTGACCTATTCTGCTAACTATGGGAATTCCTTTGTTTTCCAAAATAGTTTCTCTGACAATATTACTTGAGCGAATATCATATAATATTTTTTGGTTTGGATTTTTAGATAAAATAACTTTTGATATTAAAGCCAAAATTAAATCTCCAGAAATAATCTCACCTTTTTCATCTACAAAAACAATTCTATCTCCGTCTCCATCAAAAGCAACTCCCAAATCTGCCTTTTCTTTTTTTACCTTTTCTCTTAAAAATTTTAAATTTTCTTTAATTAAAGGATCTGGATTGTGATTGGGAAAATTGCCATCTAATTTTGGAAAAAGATGATAGATTTTTAAAGGAAGCAATTTTGAAAGTTTTTCAATTAAAATTCCAGGAACTGCATTAGCGGTATCAATGACTACTTTAAGAGGAGAAAATTTTTTAAAATTAAAATCTTTTAAATTAAAATCAAGATAATCTTTAATAATATTTTTTCTTTTTATTTTGCCTTTTTTGGCAAATTTTTTTTCTTTTTCTTTAAAAACAAAGCTTTTTATTTTTCTGAGACCGCTTTTTTCTCCTATGGGAAAGGAATTTTCTTTCACCATTTTAAATCCATTATATTCTGGAGGATTATGACTCGCTGTAATTTCAATCCCTCCATCTAAATTAAAGTGAGATACAGAAAAATACATCATTGGGGTAGTGCAAAGCCCCAAATCAAAAATTTCTATTTGGTCGTGAGTTAAAAGGCTCTCTTTTAATTTTTTAGCTAAATTAAGAGAAGAAATTCTATTGTCTCTTCCTATAGCGATTTTTATTTTTCTTTTTTTTGAGCAAATTTTCAAAAAATTTCCAAAAGCCCTTCCTACCAAAAAGGCAACTTTTTCATTAATTTCTTTTGGATAAATTCCTCTAATATCGTAGGCTTTAAAAATTGATTTTGAAATTTTTGTCATTTTTGTTAATTTTACTATATTTTAAAATTAAAAGGAAATTTTTTCTTGTGTTTTTTATCAATTGTAGATAAAATAAAAAAGATATGTCAAATTACAATCCTCAACAAATTGAGAAAAAGTGGCAAAAAATCTGGTTGCAAAAAAAGATTGATAAAACCCCTGATGAAGTGGAGGGAAAGAAAAATTTTTATTGTTTGGATATGTTTCCCTATCCTTCAGGAGAAGGTTTACATGTTGGACATTTACACGGTTACATTGCTTCTGATGTTATTACTAGATACTTGAGGATGAAAGGATATAATGTTTTACACCCAATGGGATTTGATGCCTTTGGTTTGCCAGCAGAAAACGCAGCAATTAAAAGAAAAATTCATCCTAAAGCCTGGACATTTAAAAATATTGAAAAGATTAGACAACAATTAAAATCCGTTGGACTTTCTTATGATTGGGATAGAGAAATAATTACTTGTGAACCAGAATATTACAAATGGACCCAATGGCTCTTTTTACAATTTTTCAAAGCAAATTTAGTGGAAAGAAAAAAAGCTCCAGTTAATTTTTGTCCCAATTGTAAAACAGTTTTAGCCAATGAACAGGTAATTGATGGAAAATGTGAAAGATGCCAAAGCGAAGTCTTACAAAAAGAATTTGAACAATGGTTTTTGAAAATTACAAAATATGCGAAAGCTCTATTAAAAGATTTAGATGAATTAGATTGGCCTCAAAAGACAAAATTGATGCAAAAAAACTGGATAGGGAAATCAGAGGGATGGGAAGTAAAATTTCAAATTTTAGTTGACAAAGAAAAATTAAAATTGCCTGTTTTTACAACAAGAATAGATACTATTTTTGGATGCACCTATTTAGTTTTAGCTCCAGAGCATCCAATAATTGAAAAGTTAAAAAATAAAATTTCAAATAAAAGGGAGTTAGAAAACTATCTTCAAAAGACAAAGAGAAAGACAGAAAGAGAGAGAATTTCTAAAGAAAAAACAGGAATTCAATTGAGAGGAATAAAGGCTATAAATCCTGCCAACCAGAGAGAAATTCCGGTATTTGTTGCAGATTATGTTTTGATGCATTATGGAACCGGAGCCATTATGGCAGTGCCTTGTCATGATCAAAGAGACTTTGAGTTTGCTAAAAAATACAATTTGCCAATGATTCAGGTAATAAAGCCAGAAAAAGAAGAAAAAAAATTACCCCAAAAAGCTCCTTTGGTAATTTCTGATGGCACATATGAAAAAGCATATGAGGAAGAAGGTTATTTGATTAATTCTCAGAGATTTGATGGAATGAAATCTCAAAGAGCAAGAGAGGCCATTGGGGAATGGTTAAAGCAAAGAGGTTTGGCCCAAAAAAAGGTTTATTATAAATTAAAAGATTGGTTGGTTTCTCGCCAAAGATATTGGGGATGTCCTATTCCATTAATTTATTGCAAAAAATGTGGCTGGCAAGCAGTGAGAGAAGAAGATTTGCCAGTTTTGTTGCCTGATATTAAAGATTATCTACCAACTGGTCAAGGAAAATCACCTTTAGCAAAATCAAAAGAATTTTTAAAAACCTCTTGTCCAAAATGCAATGGACCTGCTGAAAGAGAAACTGATACTTTAGATACTTTCATTTGTTCTTCTTGGTACTTTTTAAGATATGTAGATCCTAAAAATGATAAAGAATTTGCAAATAAAGAAAAAATTAAAAAATGGCTTCCTGTAGACCTCTATATTGGAGGTGCTGAACATGCGACAATGCATCTCTTATATGCAAGATTTTTTGTCAAGGTTTTGAAAGATTTAAAAATTTTAGATTTTAAAGAGCCATTTTTGAAATTGAGACATCAAGGGACAATTTTGGGACCTGATGGTCAAAAAATGTCAAAATCAAAAGGAAATGTCATTCCTATTGATGAGACAATTGAAAAATACGGTGCCGACACTTTAAGGCTTTATGAGATGTTTATGGGACCTTTTGAAGAGACTACTTTTTGGAGTCCTAAAGGAATTCAAGGATGCTACAGATTTTTAAAAAAGGTATGGAGACTTTTTGAAAAAGCAAAAATTAAAAAAGAAAAACCAAATTTGAAAATTAAAAAATTACTTCACAAAACTATTAAAAAGGTGACTCAAGATATTGAAAATTTTAAATTTAATACCGCTATTTCCTCTTTAATGATTTTAGTAAACGAGATGGAAAAAGCCCCTACTTTAGAACTTGAAGATTTGGAAAAATTACTTAAATTGTTAGCTCCATTTGCTCCTCATTTGGCTGAAGAGTTATGGCAAAAATATATTACAAAAGTTCCAGATTCAAAATTTCAAATTAAATTTTCAATTCATTCTCAAGAATGGCCCAAATATGATCCAAATTTGGTAAAAGAAGATAAAATTACTTTGATAATTCAAGTTAATGGTAAAGTAAGAGACAAAATGGAGGTTCCAGCTGATATTTCTGAAGAAAAAGTAAAAGAGTTGACTTTTAAAAGAGAAAAAATTAAAAAATGGATAGAGGGTAAAAAAATTAAAAAGGTAATTTTTGTACCAAAAAAATTAATAAATTTAGTTGTTTAATATTATGTGTGGAATTGTAGGCTATATTGGAAAATGCCAAGATCCCAAAATTGGACTTTCAGCTTTAAAAAGATTGGAATATCGAGGTTATGACTCTTGGGGTTGTGCTGTTTTTAATCAAAAAGAAAAAGAAATTTTTTATTTTAAAAAAGTTGGAAAAATTGACGAAGGTGAGAAAGAATTTGAGAAAGCTAATTTTTTTGGCAATCCTTTTATTTTTCATTGTCGCTGGGCTTCTCATGGAGGAGTAAACGAAAAAAATGCTCACCCTCATTTTGATTGTCAAAAAAATATATTTTTAGTTCATAATGGAATTGTTGAAAATTACCATTTATTAAAAGAAAAATTAATTAGAGAAGGACACAAATTTTATTCTGACACAGATACAGAAGTTATCTGTCATTTAATTGAAAAATATTTTGAAGGAAATTTAGAAGAAGCTACAAGAAAGGCTTTAAAAGAAATTAGGGGCACATATGGCTTGGCAATTATTTCTAAAAAAGATCCTCAAAAGATTATTGCTGCCAGATTATCTTCGCCTTTAATTTTAGGAATAGGAGAAAACGAAGTCTTTTTAGCCTCAGATTTGACAGCTCTTTTGGCTCATACTAAAAGAACAATTATTCTAGATGATAACGAAATAGCGGTAATAACTCCTTCTAATTTTCATATCTTAAAAGAAAAACCAATAATTTTTATTGATGAATTACCCGAAAATATAGAAAAAGGAGGATATCCCCACTTTATGTTAAAAGAAATAATGGAAGAACCTGAAGCTATTGAAAATGCCATAAAGGGAAGAGTGGACCCACAAGAAGGAAATGTCAAATTAGGAGGATTAGAATCAGCAACTGAAGCTTTAAGAAATATTGAAAGAATAATTTTAGTTGGTTGTGGGACTGCTTTTTTTGCTGCTAAAATTGGAAAATATATGTTAGAAGAGTACGCCGAAATTCAAAGTGAGGTTGATGTTGGTTCTGAATTTCGTTATAGGAAATTTCCGATTAGTGAAAAATTAGCTGGTATTTTCATTTCTCAATCTGGAGAGACAGCTGATACTTTAAATAGTTTGAGAGAGATGAAAAAAAAGGGAATTTTGACAATTGGAATCACTAATGTTATAGGTTCTAGCCAAGCCAGAGAGACAGATGTTGGAGTTTATACAAGGTCTGGTCCTGAAATAGCTGTAGCTTCAACTAAGGCTTTTTTGGGTCAATTGGCAGTATTGGCAATGATTACTGTTTTTTTGGGAAGACAGAGAAAAATGAGTTTAGCTATGGGAAAGAGAATTGTTTGTGAGCTAATGAAAATTCCGGAATTGGCAAAAAAAATTTTGGAAAAATCTGAAGAAATTGAAAAATTGGCAAAAAAATATAAAGATTTTGATAACTTCTTTTTTATTGGTAGAAAATACAATTTCCCTATTGCTTTAGAAGGAGCCCTGAAACTAAAAGAGGTTTCTTATTTACATGCCGAGGCTTATCCTGGGGGTGAATTAAAACATGGACCTTTAGCTTTAATTGACAAAAATTTTCCCACAATTGCCATTTGTCCTTCAGATTCAGTTTATGATAAAATGATCTCAAATATTCAGGAAATAAAAGCAAGAGGTGGAAAGGTTTTAGCTATTGCCACAGAGGGCAATGAAAAAATAAAAGAAATTGTAGATGATGTATTTTTCATTCCAAAGACTTTAGAAATGCTCACTCCTCTTTTAAGTGTTATTCCCTTACATCTTTTTGCTTATTTTGTTGCCAAAGAATTAGGTCGGGAAATTGATAAACCAAAAAATTTAGCTAAAAGCTGTACTGTAGAATGAGAAAAATAATATTTTTATTATTGTTATTAATTTTTATTCTTTTTCCTGTTTTTTTTGTAAAAGGAGTGGTTAAACTGGAAAACCCTATTAATGCCACTACTGTTGAAGATTTTATTGACAGAGTTATTACCATTTTATTTTATCTTGGAATAGTGATTGCTCCTTTGATGATTGTTTTAGCTGCCTTTTTCTTTTTGACTGCTGGAGGAGATCCTCAAAAAATTCAAACAGCCCAAAATATAATTTTGTATACCTGTATTGGAATTTTAATAATATTTGTTGCCAAGATTTTTATTGCTTTGATAAGGAAAATATTAGAGGCAAAATAATGAATTTGAAAAATTTTTTTGAAGAAAAATTAAAAGAAACAGAAAGAGAAATTAAAATAAAGGAAAACAAAGAGAAAATATTAAATTTCATTGAAAACAATTCTTCAAAAGGAGATTTTATTCATTGGTTAATTAACAATACGAAGGGCTCAGTATTTAGTGAAGAAGATAGCTGGGAGTCAATAAAAGAAAAAATTATTGAAAATCCATCAATTTCTTATTCTTTGTTAAGAAGTTATGCTGTAAATTTAAAAGGAGAAAAGATTGTTGAAGAAGCTATAGAAAAGTTAATAAAAGAGAGTCAACAAACTCAAGAAATTTTTCGAAAAGTAAGTTTTTTGGGCGGTTTTAAGAAATTTTCTATTTTAATAGGAGGAGGCTTAATTTTTTTAGGAATTTTAGAAATTATTTTGGCTGTAGTACTGATTTTGGAAAGCACTTTTTTTCCTTTTTTAAGTATTAACCTAAAATTAGCTTTAGTTGCCTTTTTAGTGGTTGCTGGAATATTTAATTTTTTGGGTGGAATTTTTCTTTCTGTAATGTAAAGTTAAATTTTAATAAGGTTGTAGGCAAAATAGAAAATTAAAAAAAAGATAAAAAACAAAATAAAAAAAGTTATTACTCCCAAGAGAGCAAAGAAAAATCTTTTTTTAGTAAAATAACTAAAAAAGTAAATTATCTCTCCAATTAGTGAAAAAAGCAAAACTATTGCCCATGCTTTAAGTCCTCCAAACAATAAAAACCCTAAACTAAAGAAAATTACTAAAACTGGAATTAAGGGGAAGGGTTTTACTAAATAAGGTCTGGGCAAATGAGGCCTTTTCTTTCTTAATTCAATTAAAGTAAAGCTTAAAAAAAGATATTGGATAAAAAAACCCATCGTGGAAAGCCTGGCGATAATTTCTACATTCTCAATTAAACAAAAAAAAGCTATTAAAAGTCCAGAGATTATTATTGCCCAAAAAGGAACATTGTTTTTATTAAGCTGAGAAAACACTTTTGGAAATTCTCCAATTTTTCCTAGAGCAAAAGCTAATTGGGTGGCTACAAGGAAAGAGAAAAATAAACTAGAAAGACAGGCAAAGAGAGCAGAGATTAAAGCTAAAAATCCCATTTTTTTTCCAAAATATTGAGCAAATAAAGAGAAAGGATGAGGGGTAGTTTTTAAAACAGATAGAGGAAAAGAAAAAAGGAAAATGAAAGAAATAAAAAGAGTTATTATGGTCAAAATTATAATATTCAAAGAGAGCAAAAGGGGAATATTTTTGTTTTTGTGCTTTATTTGAGGAGAAATAGCAGTGATTTTTTCATTACCGACAAAAACAAGAAAAGTTAAAGGTAAAGCCCAAAATAAACCAATGAAATTTTTAAAATTTGTTCCCAAAAAGAAATTTTCTTTTAAAGAATTTAAAGATAAAGGAAAATTTTTAAAAAAAATTATACAAAGCAGAAATAGAGAAATGATTACTATTGCGCCCATTGATATTTGAAAGTTTTTTGTTTTTTCTATACCAAAAAGATTAATTATGGTAATTAAAAAAACTAAAAAAAGGGCAATTAAAAGAGGAGGTAAAGGAAAGGCCAAACTCAAATAAAAAGCAGAACCCAAAGCATTCAGGCTTGCATAAGAAATTTCTGCTAAAAAAATGAACCAATAGACCAAAAATAAAAAAGGAGAAGATCCAAAAGCTGTTCGGATATAAAAAGGACCTCCGCCAGGAGTAGGAATAGAAGTTGCTAATTCTGCATATACTCTCCCAATCAAATAAGAAATAAAACCAGATAACAAAAAAGCCAAAAAAATAAAAACACCAGAAATTTCAATTGCTTTACCAATGAGAATAAAAAGAGAACCTCCAAAAGTTCCTGAAAGAGAAAGTGCCAAAAGTGTCCAAAAACCAAATCTTTCTTTTAATGGTAATTTTTCTTTGAAAATTATCATTAAAAAATGATATCAATTTTTTTAAAAATTTGAAATTCCAAAAATTTTTGTTATTTTTTATAAAAAAAGGTCGCAAAAAATCTTATTTTAAAAAAAACATGGGTGGATTTTCTTTTCTTTTGGCAGGATTTTTAATCGTTTTATTTTTTTCTGGACTTAGAATAATTGACCAGTATGAAAGAGGAGTGAAATTTAGATTGGGAAGATTTGTTGGAATTTTACAACCAGGTTTAAAATGGATAATTCCAGGTATTGAAAGAATTGAAAGAGTTGATATAAGAGTAATTACCATTGATATTCCTTCTCAAGAAGTAATGACTCAAGATAATGTGCCAATTAAGGTTAATGGAGTGGTTTTCTTTAGAGTAGTTTCTGCAGAAAAAGCAATATTAGAAGTAGAAAATTATATGTATGCAATCTCTCAATTGTCTCAAGCTTCTTTAAGAGATATGTGTGGAAAGGCAGAATTGGATACGATATTGGTAAAAAGAGAAGAGATTGGAGAAAAAATAAAAGAGGTGGTAGATAAAGAGACAGATAGTTGGGGAATAAAGGTAACTGATGTCAAAATAAAAGACATTGAACTGCCTGAAAATATGAAAAGAGCAATGGCTCATCAAGCTGAAGCAGAGAGAGATAGAAGGGCAAGGATTATTTTAGCTGAAGCAGAAAAACAAGCAGCCCAAAAATTACTTGAAGCTGGACAAATTATTGAAAAATCTCCTTCTGCTTTAAAGTTGAGATTGTATCAAACTCTTTCAGAAATTGCTTCAGAGAAAAATTCTACTATTTTATTTCCTTTTCCAGAGGAGATGTTAAAAAGATTTTAAAGGGAATCAAATGAAAACAAGAGATCATTATCTGACTACTCTTTGGATAGAAAAGATCTGGAAAGAAATTAATCCCGAGGGTGAAAGATACGTTAAAGAAAATCTTTTGAAAAGAAAGAGCAAAGTGAGAGAAATGGAATATGAATTGCTTTCTGAAGATAAAATTTTGTCTATTTTAGGAGAAAAAAGCTTTTTAAATAGCAAAGAAAAAACAATTTCTCATTTTTCTCAGTTGCAAAAATTTAAAAAAGCAGATATTTTTGCTCTCCAATCTGCTATTTTAGATTTTTATAAAGATTTAGAATTTGTAAGGGTAAGAGGAATAGAAAAAGATAATCCCTATCAAAAAGATTATCCTTGGTGGAAAAAAATTTTTGGATTTTTTGAAGACAAAGCTCACTTTAGCCCAAAATTAGCTTTCTCTCTGCCATTTTTTAATTTTGATTTTTTTAATTTTGAACAAAAATATAATTTAACTTCTTTAACTTCTTTTAATCATTTTATTGATATTAAAAAAGGCGAAGGTAAATTTGATGATTTTGATGGCTATAGCTATTATTTTGGCTCTGCAAAGAAAGATCAATATGAAAGAAAACTTGGAATTTGTGTAGATAGTTTGGTAATGTTTTGGTTTTCAAGAGAATATATTTTAGTCTCAGGAAAATGGAAAAAATCTCCACCCTTAGCCTTAAAAAGATATTCTTTTCCTCAAGAAAAAGGAATTTATTTTTCTAAAAAAGAAGAATTGAAAGCAAGGTTTCCAGAAAAAGGTATTCCATATAGTGTCTTTATGCCAATAGACAATTTAGCTCGCTATTGGTATCAAGAATTTTTGAAAACTGGGGATTGGCTAGCTTTAGCTCCAGTAATTCATGCTATTGAAGATGTTGCTATTTGCCATCATAGTGCGGGATATTTGGGAAATTGGCACAAAAAATATGAACAAGATTTTAATGTTGAAAGATGGTTATATAATTTTCAAATAGAAAAAGAAATTAAAAATTTGGTTAACCAATGGAAAAAAATTGACAATTGTCCCCCTAGCTCTTTGACTTATAAAGACCGGCAGATTTTTCCAAAGATTAATTGGAGAATTGATCATTTAATTACTTGGCTCGCCTTAAATAGCTATTATGTTTATGATAAAGTTTACCATCATTTTAGAGAAGGTTATAAATTTGATATTAAAAGCGCCCTTTGTTTGCTAAAAAAAGCGGTTGCTTTAGGAGTTTTAGTAATGGAAAAAGCCCTAAAAGAATATAAAAGTTGTCTTAAATCAAGTTGATATGTTATTATAAAATTTATATTATGGAGCTAATTTTTTGGTCAATTGTCTTTGTAGTTTCTCTATTTTCATTAATAAAAGGAGCTGATTGGTTAGTAGAAAATTCTGAAAAAATAGCTTTAGCTTTGAAAATTTCTCCTTTTATAATCGGGGTCACTATTGTTGCTTTGGGCACCTCTCTTCCGGAATTGGCTTCTTCAGTTTTAGCAGTTGTTAAGGGAGCTAGTGAGATGGTGACAGCCAATGTAGTAGGTTCCAATATTGCTAATATTCTTTTAATTGTAGGATTGTCAGCCATAGCTACCAAAAGCTTTTTGGCTGTAGAAAGAAGCCTAATTGATATTGATTTACCTCTTTTGGCAGCAGTGACTACTGTTTTTGGTTTTGTTATTTGGGATCAAGAAATTAATTTAAGAGAAGGAATTTTACTTTTGATAACTTTTTTAATCTATGTTTTTTATACAATTTATGAAAGAGAAGAAAAACCTCAAGAGATTTTTCCAGAAGAAAAAGTAAAAGAAAAAGATCAAATAGTAGAAGTTTTGCCTTCCAGAATTGAGAGAAGAAAGCCTAAAGAAAAACCAGAAAAAATAAATTTTAAAGTTTTCCTTTTTTTAATATTAGGCATTCTCCTTTTGGGGGGTGGAGCTAATTTTTTAGTTGATTCTGTTGTCAATTTAGCAAGAATTTTGAAAATTGGAATTTCAGTAATTACTATTTTTGGTGTCGCGGTAGGTACATCTCTACCTGAATTAATAGTTTCTGTAAGATCAGCTTTTCAAAAAAAATATGAAATTGCCATTGGAAATGTTTTTGGGTCTAATGTTTTTAATTCTTTGGTTGTAGCTGGGATTCCTGCTTTAATAAAACCTCTTTTTGTAGACAAAATCACTTTATCTGTAGGTTTTCCTTTTATGGTAGGAGCCACAATATTGTTGATAATTTCAGGAATCACCAGAAGAATTAGCATGTGGGAAGGATTAATGTATTTGACAATTTATTTTCTCTTTTTGGCAAAATTGTTTTTCTTGTTCTAAAAACTTTTTTTGTTTGAAAAGATTGAAAAATCCTAATAAAATTAAAAAAATAGTTTTGATAAGGAAAGGTCTCTTATGGGAAAGAAAAGAAAGAAGACAAAGTCAAAGAAAGTAAAACTGGGACAATTGGAATTGCCTTTAAAATTAGCAACCGATATTCAGAGAATAGTTAACCATTATTTTTTCACCAAGGGTCTTTCTTTAAAAGAAATAAAGGAAAAATCAAAAAAGAAACAAATTATTTATTCTCGTCATGTAAGACCTGCAAAACAACTTTTGGAATTGGCAGGTTCTGTAAAAAAAGCCATTGAAGCTATTGATAAAGTAGCTGTTTGGGCAAAATCAAGAGGTTTGGATTATTCAATTGAAACTGTTTTTAAAAAATGGTTAGAATTAGATAAATTAAAACCAAAAAAGCCACAAAAAAAACCTTTTTATAAAGGTAATCCTTTAGTTTGGTCTGAGACAAAGAAAAAATGGTATGTAATAACTCCTGAAGGTGAATGGTTAGAATTTGCAGGTGATGAAAAAGAAATAGAATGGAAAGAGATTAAATAAAAACTATGTTAAAATATTCAGATTTAAAAAAAGGAGAAAATTTCATTTTTAAAGGCCAACCTTATGAAGTTTTAGATTTTCAACAAGTTCACAGAGGAAGAGGACTAGCTACTGTAAAAATAAAAATAAGAAATTTAATTAGTGGAGAAATTTTAGAAAAAACCTGTCATCCCTCAGAGGAATTTGAAGAGGCAGACATAGAGGAAGTTCCTATTAAATTTTTATATTCTCATCGCGGTAAATTTGGGTTTTGCCAAGTAGATAATCCTAAAAATCATTTTAAATTAACCGAAAATATAATTGGGGAAAAAAGTTTGTTTTTAAAACCAGGCCAAATTTTAACTGGTTTAAAATTTCAAGGAAAAATTATAAATATAAAATTGCCTGTCAAGGTAGAATTAAAAATAATTGATACCCCACCTTCTCTTAAAGGAGAAAGAGCTCAATCAAAGACGAAAATAGCTGTTTTGGAGACAGGACTTAAAATAGAAGTTCCTTCTTTTTTAAAAGTAGGAGATGTTATTCAGGTAAATACAGAGACCAAAGAATATGTAAAAAGAATTAATAAAGAATGAAAAAAACAATTTTTGCCATAGCGACCCTTTCTGGAACTATTATTGGTGTAGGAGTTTTCAGTTTACCTTATATTACTTTAAAATCAGGTTTTTGGACCATTTTAATTTATTTTTTAATTCTTGCTCCCGCGGTTTCTTTAATTCATATTTTTTTGGCAAAATTATCTTTGAAAACCCCAGATTTTAAAAGACTACCTGGATTTGCTAAAATTTATTTAGGAGAAAGAGGTAAAAAAATAACTTTAATTGTTACTGTTTTAGGACTATCAGGCACTCTTTTGGCTTATTTAATTGTGGGAGGAGAGTTTTTAAAAGAATTTTTATCACCAATTTTTGGCGGTACAAATTTAATTTATACTCTTTTTTATTTTTCTTTAGGTTCAATTTTAATTTTTTTTGGTATTAAATCTATTTCTAAAATAGAATTGGTAAGTTTATTTTTGTTTTTTGGAATTTTAATTTTAATATTTATAAAATCTTTTCCAATTATAAGTTCAAAAAATTTATTTTTGAAATCTTCTTTTTCGACATTAGATTTTTTCTCTCCCTATGGAGTGGTTCTTTTTTCTTTTTGGGCATTAAATATAATTCCAGAAATAGAAGAGATGTTATCTGGTCAAAAAGAGAAAATTTTTAAGGTTATTCTTTTTTCTATGTTAATTTGTGCCATTTTTTACCTTTTTTTCATTTATACAATTTTAGGAATTAGTGGCCAAAATACCACTAAAAATTCTCTTTCAGGACTAAAAAATATTGTGGGACACAATATTTTAAATTTAGCCTTTTTAATTGGTTTTTTAACAACTTTTACCTCATATATTACTTTGGGTTTAACTCTAAAAAAAATATTTTGGTACGATCTTAAATTACCAAAAAATCTCTCTTTTTTAATCACTTGTTTTCCTCCTTTATTTTTATATTTTGCAGGAATAAAAAATTTTATTTCAGTGATTTCTTTTGTAGGATCAGTAATGATGGGAATAAATGGAATTACAGTGTGTTTAATGTATCGTAAAATACACCCAAAAAACTTTTTGGTTTATCCTTTAATTTTAGTTTTGGGAGGAGGAATTATTTGGGAAATAATTTATCATTTTTTAAAATGAAATTAAAATGTTGATTTTTTATTTAATTGTTTTTATTATTTCTGGTTTTGTTTTGTATTGGTCAGGGGAAAAATTGGTAGATGCTTTGATAAAAATAGCAAGGTATTTAAAGTGGAGAGAATTTGTTTTGGCTTTTTTTGTCATTTCTTTTGCAGGTTGTCTTCCCAATCTTTTTTTGGGGATTAATTCAGCCTTGCAAAAAATTCCTGAGTTTTCTTTGGGTGATGTACTGGGGGGAAATGTTGTTGATTTAACTGTCGCTATTGCTTTGGCGGTATTGGCTACTAAAAGAAAAGAGATTCCTGCCCAAAGCAGAACAGTTCAGACAACTTCTCTTTTTACTTTAATTTCAGCTCTTTTACCTTTGCTTTTAATGTTAGATGGACAACTTTCTCAAATAGATGGAATTTTACTAATTTCTCTTTTTTTCTTTTATATTAGTTGGCTTTTTTCAAAACAAGAAAGATTTACCAAAGTTTTTAATGGTGAAGAAATTAATTTATCAATTTCTGAAGAAATTGGAATTTTGTTTAAAGAAATAAAAACAATATTTTGGGGAATAGTTTTTCTCTTGATAGCCTGTGAAGGAATAATAATTTCAGCTAAGTTTTTTCAAAATTTTGTACCCTTAATTTTACTTGGAATTTTATTTGCTGGATTAGGAAACGCTCTTCCAGAAATTTATTTTGCCATAAGTTCAGCAAAAAAAGGAAATACCTGGATGATTTTGGGGTCCTTAATGGGCTCTGTAGTAGTTACCAGCACTTTGGTTTTAGGGACAGTTGCTTTGTTTTGTCCCATCAAAACAACAAAACTTCCCCTTTTAGCTGTAGCTAGATTCTTTTTGCTTTTTTCTGCTCTTTTCTTTTTCATTTTTATTAGAACCGATAGAAAAATCACCAAAAGAGAAGCTATAATTTTGTTTTTGATTTATATTTTCTTTTTAATAGCTTGTAAAATAAATTATTAATTTTTAACCTCTGTCAACATGTAATTTAACCTCTGTCAAAATGTAAAAATTTGACATTAAGAGAATTTTTTGTTATTTCTAAATTAGAAAAAATGTTGAAAGAAAACTTCCAAAGAAAATATGTTTTTTTCAGTTATCTTTCCCACAGGAATTTTATTATTTCTCTTGGGGTTTTTATTGGGTTATTGGGCACGAAGGATTGTTGCGAAAAAGAAAATAGGAACTTTAGAGGAGAGAGTAAAGAGGCAAATTGAAGAGGCTAAAAAGAAAAGCCAGGAAATTTTAAATTCTGCTCAAGAGAAAGCAAGGGAAATAGTTAATCAGGCAAGAGAAAAAGAAGAAGAGAGAAGAAGAGAATTGATTAAGACAGAAAGACTTCTTTTAAAGAAAGAGGCTACTTTAGACCAAAAATTTCAAAATTTAGAAAAGAGAGAAGCTGAATTTAAAAGAAAAGTAATAGAGTTAAAAAGAAAACAACAGGCAATTGATGAGTTAAAGGAAAAAATTACAAAAAAGTTAGAACAAATCTCTCAATTTTCAAAAGAACAAGCAAAAAATGAACTTTTCAAGCAAATAGAAAAAGAAAACCAAAAAGAGATTTTAGAAAGACTTCATAAATTAGAAAGTCAAGGCTGGGAACAATTTGAACAAAGAGCTAAAGAAATTTTAGCTACAGCTATCCAAAAATGTGCTGTCTCTCAAGTTCAAGAACTTACTCTTTTACCAGTAAATTTGCCTTCAGAAGAAATAAAAGGAAGAATTATTGGTAAAGAAGGTAGAAATATTAGGACTTTTGAAAAATTAACCGGAGTAGAATTGATAGTTGATGAAACTCCAAATGTAGTCTTTCTTTCTTCTTTTAATCCTATAAAGAGAGAGATAGCTAAAATAGCTTTAGAAAAATTAATATTAGATGGAAGAATACAACCTGCAAGAATAGAGGAATTTGTAAAAAGGGCCGAAAAAGAGCTTTCTCAAGAGATAAAAAAAATTGGCGAAAAAGCTGCTTTAGAAGTAGGAGTTTTTGATTTGCCTCCAAAGCTCTTACAGCTTTTAGGGAGGTTAAAATTTAGGACAAGTTATGGTCAAAATGTCCTTACTCATTCAATGGAAGTTGCTCTTTTGGCTTCTAATTTAGCATATGAGATTGGAGCAGATGCTGGAGTTTGTAAAAAAGCAGGTCTTCTTCATGATATTGGAAAGGCAATAGATATGGAAGTAGAAGGTTCTCATGTAGATATTGGAATTAAAATTTTAGAGAGATTTAATATAGAACCAGAAGTGATTAAAGCAATGAAATCTCATCACGAAGATTATCCCTATGAAAGTTTAGAAGCAATTTTAGTTCAAGTTGCTGATCAAATTTCTGGAGCTAGACCTGGAGCTAGAAAAGATACTGTTGAAAATTACCTCAAAAGACTTTCTGAATTAGAAAATATTGCTACTTCCTTTTCTGGAGTAGAAAAAGCCTGGGCTTTACAGGCAGGAAGGGAATTGTGGGTATTTGTAAAACCTGATGAGGTTAGTGATTTGGAAGCGAAAAAATTAGCTAAAGAAATTGCTACTCAAATTGAGAGAGAATTAAAATATCCTGGAGAAATAAAAATAGACGTAATTAGAGAAACAAGGGTAATAGAATACGCAAGATAATAAAATTTGAGCGGGTGATGGGAATCGAACCCACAGTCACCTCCTTGGAAGGGAGGGGTTTTACCATTAAACTACACCCGCATCGGAGAGCCGGGATTCGAACCCGGACTAAATCCTCCCAAAGGACTCGTGCTGCCAGTTACACCACTCTCCGTCCGTTATAATAATATTATATAATAAATAATATCAAAATTTTTATATTCAAGTCAACATTTTTTATTTTGATTTTAAATTTTAATTTTGTTAAAATGATTTTTAACTAAAATTATCTTCCTTAAATGAAAACTTACAAAAAAGCAGGGGTTGATAGGAAAGAAAGAGAAAAAGCAAAAAAAATTTTAAAAAATTTTGAGTCAACTTTTAAGTTTAGCAAATACGGAAAGATAATCAAAACCCCCTTTAATTTTCTTTTTCCTTTAAAAGATAATCTTTATCAAGTAAAAACCTCTGATGGGGTAGGGACAAAGATTTTATTAGCTGATTTGGCCAAAAAACATGATACTATTGGAATTGATGGAGTTGCTATGGTGGTGAACGATTGTATTAGATGCGGAGCCCAGCCAATTGCTTTGACAAACATTATTGATATTAAAAAATCTGAAAAAAAGCTATTAAGTGAAATTCAAAAGGGTTTAATTTTAGGAGCAGAACAAGCAGAATGTCCAATTGTCGGAGGAGAAATTGCTGATTTACCAGAAATTTTAAATTGTCCTTATTATTTAAATTGTGATTGTTTAGGGCAAATAAAAAAAGAAAAAATAATTACTGGAGAAAAAATAAAAATTGGAGATATTGTTATTGGGTTTAAAAGTTCCGGATTACATTCTAATGGTTTTACTTTGGCAAGAAAGGTTTTATTTAAAAAATGGGGAGGAAAATATGAAATTTTTGAAAAAATAAAAGGACTTGAAAAACCATTAATTCTTGAGTGTTTGAAACCAACAAGAATTTATGTAAAATCCTTTTTTAAAATTTTTGAAAAATTTGAAATTTTAGGAGCGGTTCATATCACAGGAGATAGTTATTTAAAATTTAAAAAATTAAATTTTGGCTTTGAATTTTTTAATTTTAAACCTCCATTAATTTTTGAGTTGATTCAAAAAACAGGAAAAATTTCTAACAAAGAAATGTTTAAGACCTTTAATATGGGCTGGGGTTTTGCTATAATTGTTAAAAAAAATGAAAGAGAAAGAATATTAGATTTTCTAAAAAAAGAAAAAATAGAAGCTGAGGTAATTGGAAGAGTAATTAGAGAAAAGAAAATTAAAATTAAGTATAAAAAATCAAGGTTTGTCTTATGAAAAATTGTAAAAAATTTTGATAATTTTTGAATCAAATTATGCAAAAATTCTTTAATTTTGTCATTAAATTTTGTCTTTATGGTATAGCTTTTTTAATTTCTCTTTTTTGGCTTCCTTTTTCATTTGAAGCTTTTGAGTTTAACAAGCAATACCTTTTAATAGTTTTGGTCTCTCTTTGTGTTTTTGCTTTTTTGGCAAGGGCAATATTAAACAAAAGAGAAATTAAAATTAAATTAACTCCCGAAAATATTTTCATTTTACTATTTTTATTTTTTGCTATTTTGAGCGCTATTTTCTCAATTGACAAAGTTTGTTCATTTTTTGGATTTTATGGAAAATTTAGCGATAGCTTGATTTTATTATTGTTTTTGGTTTTATTTTACTTTTTAGTATTTTTTTCAGCTTTTGAAATTTTATCTATTTTTACCTTGCTTGAGATTTTCCTTTTTTCTTCACTTTTAGTAGTTTTAACTACTTATTTTTCTTTCTTTGGAATTTGGCAAAAAATTGACAAAATTTTTTCCTTGAAAATACCTTTTTTGGTAAACCAAAATTTCTTTAATTTCCAAGGCGCCTCTTTAGAGGGATTAACTATATTTTTAGCAATAGTTAGTGTCTTGGTGGTAGGATTAATAATGAAAGAAAGAGGAATATTGAATATTCTCTTTTTAGTAGGCAGTATAGGTATTTTAAGTATTGTTAATTTTAAACCCGCTTGGTTTATACTTGCTTTTTCACTTTTTATTTTTTTAATTGTTTGTTTGGCAAAAAGATTGTTTAGAGAAAACATTAACTCTCTTTTGCTTCCAATTTTTTTAATTGTTTTGTCTCTTTTGTTTTTGTTTTTTCCCATCGACCTTCAAAAGGTTTTCAATTTCCAATTACCAAAAGAAGTTATTTTAGATTATCCAGAAAGTTTAAAAATTGCTTTTGGGACAGTTTTTTCTAGTCCTAAAAACTTTCTTTTGGGGTCCGGAATTGGTACTTTTTATCATGACTTTGCCAAATTTAAATCTCCAAAAATAAATGAAACCTCTTTTTGGTATTTAAGATTTGATAAATCAGGTTCCTTTTTAGCTGAATTGTTAGCCACTTTGGGAATTTTAGGATTTTTGAGTTATTTAGCCTTTGTAGGAATATTTCTCTTTAAAAGTTTGATAAAAATAAAAAGAGAAAAGATAACACAAACCTCTCGTGAAGAGTTCCTTTTTCAATTAATATTATTTACCACCTTTTTAGCGGTTTTCCTTTCTCAATTCATTTTTTACCAAAATACAACTTTGGCTTTCACATTTTGGTTAATATTGAGTTTAGCAATTTTATCTCAAAAAGACTTTAAAGAAAAAACTATTTCTTTTTCAGTTTCTCCAGAAATTTCTCTGCTATTTTCTACCTTACTAATAATTTTGATTTTTTCTATTGGAGTTTTCTTTTTTTATCTTGGTAAATTTTATTTGGCAGATTTTTATTTTAAAAAAGGAATAGAGGAAAATAAAATTGAAAATTTTGAAAAAGCTATAAAACTCAATCCCTACCAGCCATATTATAAAATTACATTAGCTCAAAAATATTTAAAAGAAATACAAAATGAGGTTCAAAATCCTTCCTCTTCTGTTCTTGCCCCAAAATTAACAAAAAAAATTCAAAAAGCGATTGAATTGAGCAAGAGTGCTACAAAAATTTCTCCAAATCAAGTCAATAATTGGGAGACATTGGGAAGAATTTATGAAGTGCTTCAGGGAATAGCAGAGGGAGCTTTGAATTGGGCAATTAGTTCTTTTGAAAAAGCTGTCCAATTGGAACCTAGCAATCCTATTTTAAGGACAAAATTAGGAAGACTTTATTTAATTTCAGGAGATATAAAAAAAGCTAAAGAAAATCTTAATAAAGCTATTGAACTAAAAAAAGATTATCTTTTGGCTCAAATTGAAATGGCTTTAGTATTAGAAAGAGAAGGGAAAATTGACAAAGCTATTTCTCAATTGGAAAAATTAGTAAAAAAATATCCTTACAATGTAGAACTTTTATTTCAATTAGGGAGACTTTATTTTAATTCTAATCAATTAGACAAAGCTATTTTATATTTTCAAAGAGCAATTTTTATAATGCCAAATCATTCAAATTCTCTTTATTCTTTAGGTTTAGCTTATGCCCGCAAAGGAGAAAAAGAGAAAGCCCTAGAATATTTAGAAAGGGTTTTAAAATTAAATCCTGGAAATCCCGAGGTTTTAAGAAAAATAAATGAATTAAAAGAAAAACCTTAAATTTTTATCTTGATTTCTCAATTGAAAATGTGATAAAATTAAAAATACTGGCGATACTGGCGCAGTGGCGAAGTAGCTAACGCAGCGGTTTGCAAAACCGTCATTCGTGGGTGCAAATCCCACCTGCGCCTCAGGCCCGGGTGCTGGAATTAGGAGACAGGACGGGCTTAAAACCCGTTGGGGTTTTACCCCGTGAGGGTGCAAGTCCCTCCCCGGGCATTATTTAAAAAAGTTTTTTTATTTTTGAATTTGCCTTTTCCAAGAGTTTTTTTGCATTTTTAAAAGTCAATTTTTCTATAGCCTTTTCGTAAGGAAGCCACAAATATCCTAAATGCTCGCTAGAGATTTTTACTTTTTTGGTATTGGTTTGAGCTAAATAAAAAGTGACAAATTTTAAAATATTCTTTTTTTGCCATTTAAAAAAATATCTTAAAGTCTCTTTAAATCCTTCTACAAATTTCAAATCTTCTATTCCTGTCTCTTCTTTTGCTTCTCTTTTTGCTGTTTCCAAAGGTGTTTCTCCTTTTTCTATATGACCCTTTGGCAAATCCCAATAATCTTTTTTTGCCCGATGTGAAAGTGAAGGGTAATGCAAAAGAAGATAATAAATTTGATCTTTTTCTTTTCTAAAAATTATCACCCCCGCTGATCTTTCAACTGGCATATTAAAAACATTTTCTCATTTAAAAAAATTTAACATTTCTTTTAATTCCCAACAATTGATAATATCTTTTTTTTCTGCCCAACCCCTTCTTGCTTGGGAAATTCCATACTCAATAAATCTCAATTGATCTTTGTGATGTGAATCGGTATTAATCACCATTTTTACTCCAATTTCTTTTGCTTTTCTTATATTTTCTGCTGAAAGATCCAGTCTTTCAGGATAGGAATTAATTTCCAAAACCACTTTATATTCTTTTGCCGCTCTTAAAATTTTTTCAATATCAATTTGATATTCGTTTCTTTTTTTCAAAATTCTTCCTGTTGGATGAGAAATAATATCTACATTTGGATTTTTCATTGCTCTAATTATTCTTTCTGTCATTTTTTCTTTTTCCATCTTAAAATTAGAATGAATTCCAGCAATTACAAAATCTAATTTTTCTAAAACAGAATCTGAAATATCAATAGAACCATCATTTAAAATATTGGCTTCGCAACCTTTTAAAATTTTAAAATTAATTCCTCTTTCTTTAAATTTTTCATTTAATCTATCAATTTCTTTATTTCTTTCTATTAAATCTTTTTCATCTAAACCGTGTTCTATTTTTAAAAATTTAGTATGACAAGCAATACCAATAAATTGATAGCCCATTTTTAAAGCTGTCAGAGCCATTTCTTCAATAGAATTTGCTCCTCCATCTTTCCCTCTCCATTTCACATGGCAGTGCAAATCTCCTTTAATTTGTTCATAACCAATTAATTTGGGTAATTTTCTTTTTATAGCAGCTTCTATTTCTCCTTTGTTTTCTCTTAATTCTGGGGGTATCCATTCCATTCCTAAGCTTTCATAAATTTCTTTTTCTGTCTCTCCTGCAATCATTTTTTCTCCTTTAAACAATCCGTATTCAGAAAGTTTTAAACCCTTAGAAATAGCAATTCTTCTTAAAGCAATATTGTGCTCTTTAGAACCTGTAAAATATTGAAGGGCAGCTCCATAAGACTTTTTTGGGACTACTCTTAAATCTATATCAAATCCCTCTTTCATTCTCACTGAAGATTTAGTTTTTCCCTTGCCCCAAACCTTAACTATTCCAGGTAAAGAAACAAAAAAATCCATTACCTTTTCCGGATTTTTTGAGACAACCAAAAAATCTACATCTCCAATAGTTTCTTTTTTTCTTCTTACAGATCCAGCGGTATCTATTATTTCTACTTCTTTTAAAGATTTTAGCTTTTCATAAATTTCTCTCACAATGGGTAAAATTTCACCCAAAAGAAATCTTCCTTTTGAGGCTTTCAAAAACTCAATTCCTTCCAAAATATTTCTTTCAGTCTTTTCATCAAAACCAAACAAATTTTTTATTTTGTGTTCTTTAGCTGCTTTTTCTAAATCTTTTAAGTTTTTTATTCCTAATTTTTCATATAAAACTTTTACTCTTTTTGGACCCAAACCTTCTATTTGAGTAAGTTCTTTTATATTGACCGGAGTTTTTGCTTTTAACTGAAGATAATATTCTATTTTACCAGTTTTTAAATATTCTTCTATTTTCTCAGCAATACTTTTTCCAATTCCAGGGATTTCCAAAAGGGCTTTTTGTCCTCCTTTTTCGTAAATTTCTGTTACATCTTTTTCTAAAGTTTCCAAAGTAATGGCTGCTTTTTGATAGGCATAGGGTTTAAATTTTACTCCCTCCATTTCCAAAAAATCAGCAATTTCATAAAAAATTTTTGCTAACTCTTGATTTTTTCCAAAAGAAACACCTTTTTGTTTATTTTTTTTCATAAAAAAGAACTGAGCTCAAGAGTATTCAATCTTTTTTATTTTATAAATAATTTTTATTGGAGAAGAAAGAATCACTTTATCTCCCACTCTTTTTCCCAAAAGGGCCCTTCCTATTGGAGATTCATTACTAATTTTACCCAAAACTGGATTAGCCTCTACGCTTCCTACAATCTCAAATTTGTCTACTTGTCCATTAATTTCAACAGTTACTTTGGCCCCCAAATGGACAACATCTCGTTGAGATTTAGGAGGAGGTTTTATTATTTTGACATTTTTTAAAATATTTTCAATTTCTCTAATCCTTTTTTCAAGCAAAGTTAAATCCTCTCTTAAACTAAGATATTCTGGATTGACATCTTCAGAATGCAAAATTTGAGGAATTTCTCCATTAATTTTAAGAGAAAGCCTTTTTTTTAGATTTTTGTATTCTTTTTTTAAATTTTTTAATCCTTCTTTTGTGAGATAATATTCTTTTTCCATAAAGCCCTTTTTAAAAAACCTCCTGATTTTTCAGGAGGTTTAGGTTAAAGTTTTTTAAGATTTATTCAATTTTTTTACCTAAACCTCCCCTTAACCTTTTTTTCAATACAAATAAAAAAAACTTTTGTGCCTTTTAATTGAGGCATTCTTTCTTTTTCCAAATGAGACTTTTTTATTTTTATTTGATTATTTTTCATAGCAAAAAATTTTATTAAATTATATCTCTTTTTCTTTTTTTGTCAACCCCAAAAATTTCAAAAAAATTATTTTGCCTTTGTCAAAAATTTTTATAAAATAATAAAATTTAGGAAATCAATGCTAAAAAAAATAAAAAAATTAAAAAGAGTTTTTTTGGGTGCAATTTTTGGCTATTCATTAGGAAATTTTGGAGGTGGAGAGAGTGTTGGTGTTGAAGGAAGGGTTCCATCAATAATTTTTAATTTTAAAAGTTGGCAAATTCACCTTCATCATTGGTTAATTTGCTTTTTAATTTTACTCTTTCTAATTGCATTTTTTGCCAAAAACAAAAAATTAAAGTCTTTTCTTCTCTCTTTAAAATTTGGCTTTTTAGTTGGTTTGATGCTTCAGGGAATTTTAGAATATTCAGATTGGTATTTTATTATCTTAAAAAGAAATTGAAAATTGCTCTTTATTTTTATATTTTTATATAGTAATTTCAAAAAATGAAAAATTCAAAAAAAAGAATTTTAATTGTTAAAGCTTCTGGAGAAAGAGAATTTTTCTCAAAAGAAAAATTAAAAGCCTCTTTGAGAAAAATTGGCGTTTCCGAAGAAATTCTTGAAAAAGTAGCCAAAGAGGTTGAAAAAAAATTAAAAGATGGAATGACAACCAAACAAATTTATAGATTGGCTTTTTTTATTTTAAAGAAAAAAAGCCCCATTTTTGCAAGTAAATATTCTTTGAAAAAAGCCATTTTTGAAATGGGTCCTTCGGGTCATCCTTTTGAAAAATTGGTAGCTGAAATTTTTAAAAGCCAAGGATATAAAGTAGCCACAAATAAAATTTTAAAGGGTTTTTGTATCTGGCATGAGGTTGATGTTATAGCAGAAAACCAAAAGCAAATTTTTTTAGTAGAATGCAAATTCCATCATTTACCTGGTATTAAATCTGATGCAAAAGTGGCTCTTTATGTATTTGCTAGATTTAAAGACATTGAAAAAGAATGGGAAAGAAAGGATAAAAAGAAAAAATTAAAAATGTGTTTGGTTACTAATACTAAGTTAACAAAAGATGCTATTTCTTTTGGGGAATGCCAAAAAATGAAAATCATTGGTTGGAATTATCCTTTCAAAAACAACCTTCAAGAACTTTTAGAAAAAAACAAACTTTATCCTATTACTTGCCTTACCTCTTTAAAGAAATATCAAAAGGTGGATTTATTAAAAAGAGGAATAATAGTTTGTAAAAAAATTAACAAAAAATTGCTAGAAAAATTAAATATTCCCCCTTCTCAAACAAATCAAGTTTTATCTGAAATAAAAGAAATTTTAAGAAAATGAAAAAAATATTGAATATTAAAAAAATTTATCTTTTTTTAATTTTAGTCTTTTTACCTTTTTTAGCAAAAGCTAATTTAGATTTGTCTCTTTTTGCTTTTTATAAAGAGATTTTTTTGCCTCAAAAATTAGATGAAAAAATGGCAATTTTAGTAAATTTAGATGATCAAGTTTTAAGCAAAACAAAAATTGACCTTGGCGATTTGAGGGTAGTTGAAAAAAAAGATCAAAAAGAAATACCTTTTAAAATTTTTTTAAGTGAAACTTTAAATTTGGCTCAAAAAAGTGAAATTTTAAATTATTCCTCTGAGAGAGAAAATTTTCTTCCTCAAAATACGATAGATGGCAAAAAAGAGACTTTTTTTCAAGTTGACTGCAAGAAAAACCCTCAATTTGTTTCTTTTTTGTTCAATTTTAAAAAACCTTATTTTGTTCAAAAGATAGAGATTTTGTCTTTTGATCCTGAAAATACCTGGAAAAGAGTTAAAATTGAAGGTAGCATGAATGAGAAAGATTGGTTTTTAATAAAAGACTGGACAGAAATTCCTTTTTCTCCGAAAAGAGAAATAGAATTTTCAGAGACTTTTTCTCAATATTTAAAACTTACATTTTGGTCTAAAGGTTGCCTTAAAATTCATGAAATAAAGATTTTTTCTTTTAATACTCCAAAAATAATATTTATAGGAGAGCCTTCAAAAAATTATAGGGTTTACTATGGAAATAAATTTGCTAATTTGCCAAAATATGAAATTGAGAATTTATGGGAATATAAATTTTTAATGGCAAAATTGGGTCCTCAAAAAAATAATTTAGAGGCAAAAGAAGATTTAGATGGAGATGGAATTCCAAATATTATAGATAATTGTCCTTTAATTTTTAATTTTTCTCAAAAAGATAGAGACGGAGATGGAGTAGGAGATAAATGTGACAATTGCCCCAATATAAAAAACCCAGATCAAAAAGATAAAAACAGAAATAAAATAGGAGATGCATGTGAAAATTTTGATGTTTTTAATATTGATCAAAAAAATGAAAATGGTAAAAAATATACTTTGGGAAAATTTAATTTTCAAAAAAACAAAATTCAAAATCAAAATAAAAAAAGAAATTTACACAATTTAAAATTGAAAGAAAATACCAAACAAAAAGAATTTAAGATTTTCTGGTTGACAATTCCTTTTGTAATTGTAATTTTGATGTTGTTTTTGAGTTTCCAACTATTAAAAAGAAAAAAATAAAAATTATGTCAGTTAAAGCAATAATTGGAGCCCAGTGGGGAGATGAAGGAAAAGGAAAAATTGTAGATTTTCTTTCTCAAAAAGTAGATTTTATTGTTAGATTTAATGGCGGTCCTAATGCAGGACATACTGTTTTGAACAAATATGGAAAATTTAAACTTCATTTAATTCCTTCTGGAATTTTTAATAAAAAGGCAATTTCTATTATTGGAAATGGAGTAGTAATAAACCCTGAGGTTTTGGTAAAAGAAATGAAAGAGTTAAAAAAAGCAGGAGTTTTTTGTGAAAATTTGAAAATTAGTGACAAAGCTCATTTAATTTTACCCTGGCACTTGGAGATTGATGCCATAGAGGAGAAAGAAAGAGAAAAAAAAGGAAAAAGCATCGGAACTACTTTAAGAGGAATAGGTCCTGCCTTTTCTGATAAAGTTTCTCGTTTTGGTTTAAGGATGGGAGATTTAAAAGATTTGAAAAAGTTTAAAGAAAAACTCTATTTTTTATTTGAATTGAAAAAACACATTTTAAAAAAAACAGAAAATTCCTTTTCGAAAGTCTACAAAAAATTTCTATCTTTAAGAAAGATTTTGTTGCCTTTTATTGTCGAGACAGAATTTATTTTATGGAAGGCTGTTTCGAAAAAGAAAGAAATTTTATTGGAAGGAGCCCAAGGAACCCTGCTTGATATTGATTTTGGTACTTATCCAAATGTAACCTCTTCTTCTTGTATTTTGGCTTCAGCTTCTCAAGGAAGCGGTATTCCCCCAAAAGAGATAAAAGAGATAATAGGAGTAGTTAAAGCCTATACTACAAGAGTAGGAGCTAAAACCCAACCTTTTCCTACTGAAATGCCAGAAAAATTAGCTAATATTTTAAGAGAGAGAGCCAATGAATATGGAAGTACTACTGGAAGACCGAGAAGATGTGGATGGTTAGATGGAGTTTTATTAAAATATGCTCAAAAATTGAATGGTTTTACCTTTTTGGCAATTACAAAATTAGATTGTCTAACAGGGTTTGATAAATTAAAAATTTGTATAAAATATAAAGAAAAACAAAAAGTTGTTCCCTTTGAGAAGTTTTCTATTTCAAATTTAGAAAATTACAAACCAATTTATCTTAATTTGTCTGGTTGGAAAACCTTCCCTTCTAATTGTCAAAAATTTTCTCATTTACCAAGAGAAGCCCAAAATTATTTAAGAGAAATTGAAGAAATAGTAAAAGTTCCTATAAAATTTGTTTCATTTGGTCCAGAAAGAGAGAAAATTTTATCAATTTAAAATTTTATACCTCAATTACTACTGGCAATATCATTGGTCTTCTTTGGGTTCTTTGAAATAAAAACTCACCGATTTTTTCTCTAATTTCATTTTTTACATAAACCCAATTGATAGCTCTTCCAGAACCTGTAGCTCTTTCTACAATATTAATCACTTTCTTTCTGGTATCTCTAAGTAAATCTTTTGATTTTTTTAAATAAACAAATCCTCGAGAAATGATATCGGGAGAAGTTTTTACTCTTCCTGTTTGTCTATCTACTACGGTAATAATCACAAATATTCCTTCTTGAGCTAAAACCTGTCTATCTCTCAAAACTACCTCTTCTACATTTCCAATTCCTAATCCATCTACCATTACATAATTTGCAGGAACCCTTTCTTTTTCAATCCAAATTTCGTCTTTAGTTAAACTAATAATTTGGCCATTTTCAGCGACAATAATATTTTTTTCTGGTATTCCTACTTCTTTTGCTATTTCACTGTGGGCGACAAGCATTGAGTATTGACCATGAATTGGCATAAAAAATTTCGGCTTCATTATTTTTATCATTTCTTTCAATTCCTCTTTTTTTCCATGTCCCGAAGCATGGATATCCATTATTTGAGAATGGAAAACCCTTGCTTCTTGGCGGTAAAGTTCATCTTTTAAAATCTGAACTGTTCTTTCATTTCCTGGAACTACAGAGGAAGAAAAAATTACAGTATCTCCTTTTTTTAATTTTAAATGGGGGTATTCTTTATTGGCAATTCTCATTAAGATGGCTTCAGCCTCTCCTTGAGCACCGGTACAGATTAAGGTTACTTTTTCATCAGGATATTTTGAAATCTCTTTTGGTCTAATGAAGGTTTCTTTTTTTCCTAAAATATAACCCCAATTTTTACAAATTTCTACATTCTTTCTCATTGTATAACCATCTACCGCCACTTTTCTGTTGTATTTTTCTGAGAGAGTAATGATTTGTTGAATTCTATTAATTAATGAAGCAAAGGTTACTGCCACTATTTTTCCTTTAGCCTCTTTGAATATCTTGTCCAAATTTTTGAAAATTTCTCTTTCAGAAAGAGAATGGCCTTCTTCTTCGGCCCCAGTTGAATCTGAGAGTAAAAGCAAAACTTTTTCTTTGCCAATTGATTTTAATTTATCAAAATTGGTAGCAAGATCATAAACTGGATCTAAATCAAATTTGAAATCTGAAGTATGAACAATATTTCCTATCGGAGTTCTAATAATAAGACCTAAATTGTCAGGAATATTATGATTTTGTTTGAAAAATTCAATTTCAAAGGGTGGCAGATCTATGATATCTCCTGGTTTTACTTCTTGAATATTTAATTTTGGTTGTCCAGGAAAATCTTCTTGACGAGTCAAAATGATAGCTTTGGTTAGTCTTGAAGCAAAAAATGGATATTTATGAAAAGGAAATCTATAAATTAAATAAGGAATAGCTCCAATATGGTCATAATGACCGTGAGTAAAAACAACTCCAACAATATCTTTTTCTCTTCCTTTCAAACAAGAAATGTTTGGAATAATATAATCTACTCCCGGCATATCTTCTTCTGGAAGTCTCAAACCCATATCACAAACTAAAATCTTTCCTTCCATTTCAAACAAAAGCATGTTCCTTCCCACTTCCCCCAAACCTCCTAAAGGAATAATTTTTAATTTTTCTTTTTTGCTCATAAAAATCTTTGTGCGGACGGTGGGATTTGAACCCACACACCCATTAAAGGGTATTAGCTCCTGAAGCTAACGCGTCTGCCAAATTCCGCCACGTCCGCATTTCATTGATTTTAAATTTTTATTTTTTATAATATTTTTAATGAAAAAAGTTGTTTTATTAGGTTTTAAAGGTGATGCTTGTGGTAAAATTTACAACCCTGTTTTAATTGATTTGGCTAAAAAAGGAAAGATTGATTTAATTTGTGTTGACTTTGGTCTTCCAGAAAATGTTTTAAATTCTCCCTCTCTCAAAGAAATGGAAACCCTCTTAAAATCCAGAAAGGTTAGCTATCTCAATCTGTCTGATCCTGCTGATAAAATTGCGTATCAAAACCTTTCTGATATTGATGTTGTCTTTATCGTCACTCCTGATATTACTCATTGTAAAATTGCTAATGATTTTTTAGGAAAGGCAAAAAGAATTTTCATTGAAAAACCTTTAGATGCCATTTTAAGAAATGTAAGAATAATTGAAGATTTTCCAAATGTAGAAAAAATTGTTTTCGGTTATGATCATTATTTGGCTAAATTTTATCCTTTTGAAGTAAAAACAGACATTTGGTTAAAAGAAAACCTTATTGGTAAATTGGAAAAAATTGAATTTTCTCTTTTGGAACCAGGAAAAATTCCCAATCACAGACTTAAAGCTTTGGATAAAGGTATGATTTATGACTTTTTTCCTCATGCTTTAGCAGTAATTGTCGCTGTGCCTAGCCCTTTTGCCTATCCAGATGTTAAATTTTTAAAAAAAGTAAAACTTCATCGGGTCTTAACTGCTAAATATTTAGGGTGCAAAATTAATGGAGTTACCTTTGGGAAAATTGATTTTGAAATTTCTTTAAAAGAAAGCATTTTTTGTCAAGCTATTATTGGAAAAGGAGTAGGAAAATTTCCAGAAAAGACCTTAAGAATAATTGGGACTGAAGGAGAAATTTTTGTTGATATTCAAAAATTTTATTATTTCATTTTAAATAAAGAAAAGAAAAAAGTCAAGGAGGGAAAACTTCTTTCAGATTACCCTAAAGAATTTATCCTTTCTGCTTTAGATTTCAAAAAAAAGCTCTCTCAAATTCCAGGAGCTTTGCCTTTTGAATCTGCAAAAGAAATTCTTTATATTTTAGATGAAGCCAGATGGATAAAACAACCTTTAGGAAAGCCTCCTATTTATAAAATAAATTCTTCTGTCTCAGAGATAGAAAAAAAGATTGAAGAAAGAATTTCAAAAAAAAATTAACTATTTAATTTTATATTTTGTAAAATTCCAAGAGCAATAAAATTTGCTATTAAATTTGAACCTCCATAACTTACAAAAGGAAAGGGGATACCAATTACAGGAATTAATCCCAAGTTCATGGCAACATGAATGAAAAATTCCCAAAACAAAAGAGAAGCCAAACCTCCAGCAAAAAGTTTTGGGAAGTTTTTTTTAGCAAAAAAAGCAACTTTCATTATCTGCCAAATTAAAAGAGAAAAGATCAACAGTAAAATTGAAACTCCCAAAAATCCAGTTTGCTCAGCAATGGCAGAAAAAATAAAATCTGTTTGAGGCAAAATTAAAAATCCCAATTGTGTTTGGCTACCTTTTCCGATTCCTTTGCCAAAAAAACCACCGCTTCCAATGGCAATTTTTGACTGATTTTGTGACCAAGAAACCCCTAAAGGATCTGGAAATATAAATCCTAAAATTCTTTTTTTATGGTAATCTTTTAAAACAGTCATCCAGCAAATACTTGCAATTATTAAAAATAAAATCATCAAAATCAAAAATTGGCGGATTTTTATCCCAGAGATAATTAAAATAGAGAGCCACAACAAAATTAAAATAATCACTTGACCTAAATCTGGCTGAAAAAAAATTAAAATTGCAGGAATTAAAACATAAAAGCCAGATTGAAATATGTGTCTTAATCTATACATTTCAATATGTTTTTGAGAAAAATATTTAGCTAACAAAATTATCAAAATAATTTTTAAAAATTCAGCTGGATTAAAAGTTATTCCTCCAATTTTATACCAACTATGGACTCCTCTTACTGGTTCACAAAAATATAAAAAAACCAAAGACAGCAAAGATAAAAAATAAATAATTAAAATTAAGTGAGGATTTTCATTAAAAATTTGCCAATTAAAAAAACTAAAGATAAAAAATAAAAAAATTCCCAAAACAAAAAATAAAATTTGTTTTTTTAATAGTAAAAATTTTTCTTTAAAAGAAAAACTCCAGATTGTTAAAAAACTTGTGGCACTCAACAAAAAAACCAAAAATAAAAGAAAAAAATCAAATTTCTTTAAATAAAACCAAAGTTTTTTCTTCATTGTTGGAAGCAATAAATGTAAGCTGATAAATGACAAAAACTTCCTGAAGTAGCCGATGTCCACCTATGATCAGTTATTGAAGAAGAAATAATACCAACATTACATTTACCTCCGCTCATATTCCAATCATTACACGTATCTTGGATTCCATTTCCTGTTTGAGTTCCATCTGAATTAGTATTGGTAAATACATAAGAACCGTCAGAAATTTTAGTTCCGGTTTCATCTACATTAATAGGAGCTGTCAAGTGTCCATCTGTTAAATCTTTCCAACTTCTGGCAACAACAATACAATTTGGCAGAATATAAGGAAGCGAACTTGTGGTAAACCTCTGGGCAGGTTCTGTAGTAGAACTAGTATCTGTAATCCAAGCTTTATAATCCCCTGGTAAATTGGTGCTATTTGCTGCATTTTGACATATGTTATCTGCCCCCGAAATTCCTCCCAAATTTCCGCCACTTACTTTTTTAGCAAAAACTATTTTATAAGAATAACCCTTAGCTTCTATGGCTCTCTTTACTCCTTTAAATTCTCCCTTTGACTGAAATTTTTGGCAAAATGGCATTTTGGCAAGATATTTTGCTTCTCCTATCTCTCCACTTGTTGCAAAACCCAAAGGCAATCCTTCACAATTTGAAAGACAATAACTTGGGCAAGATTCTTGATAACATTTTGAATTTAAATACAAAATATATTCCACCCCAGTATCTGCAGCAAAAAGAGCCTTTATTGAATTTTCCATTTCTTTAAGAGTCTTTTTTTGTGAAATTGAAACCAAATTAAGCCCCAAAGCCAAAGCCATCAAAAGACAAGTAATCAAGATTACTAAAAATAAGGCACTTCCTTTTGAAAATTCTTTTTTCATAAATTCATCTTTCCATATCAAGATTTCTTTGGGAAATGGTAGTTTGCAAATTCATTTTTGGAGATTTTTTGTTAGGCATTCTAACAATTAGTGATATTGTTATCCTTGGTTGAAGATAATCTGCTGGGGGCTGTTTTTCTCCTAAAAGAGAAATTTTAAATTTTTCTATATAAAGATCAGGAGAAGTCAAAAATCCTTCAGAAGTTGTAACTCCTGAAATGCCATCTTTTTTTATTTCTTTTAATCTGTGATTTTCCAAAAGGAATTGTTGGCATTCGTCTTTGTAATTTCTAAATTTTATTCCAGAGGTTGTGGTTTCAAAATTTGCCTTATATCCTGTCAAACAATTTATTCCTCCAATATCATCTTTTTGAGCCATTCTTAGAGCTCTTGAAATGTATTCCAAAACAAAAGACATTTCTCTGACTATTTTTTGGTTATTAAGAATTTGAATTTGATTTCTAATTGCTGAAACAAACAAAACACTTACAATAGTAAAAACTACCGAAAATAAAAAGATAGCCAAAATTAATTCTAACAAAGTAAACCCCTTTTTAAAATTTACTGTACCCATTTGTAAAGTATTTCCTCTGTCTCAAATTGATGTTTTCCTCTTTTTTCCCATCTTACTATTACTTTTACTTTTATTTGATAGTCAGAAGGTTTTTCAATTATAATTTCCCTTTTAAAAGGTGTTGGGTTACCAGAAGAATAATTATAAAAGTTGCCATCAAACAAAAGAGGAGACCCATTATAAGGAGACAATATTTGAGATTTATAATCTGCCTGAAAACTTCCCTCGTTTAAATTTTCATCCCAATCATTTCCCTTTAACCAATTGGTATCTCTAATATTTCTAACAATTTCAATTCCTTCTTGGACTAAATAAATAGCAGTAAGTCTTAAAGAAGAAAGTTTTGCCCAGACAATCATTTGTTGAGTTAAAACCAAAATCGCAGTTATTGCTAAAGAGACAAAAAAAATGGCTGTTAAAATTTCCAAAAGAGTAAACCCTCTTTGATTTCTATTTAACATAAATTAAACCTGTGGATAAAACCTCCACTGAACTTGTTTTATTATCAATTTTAATAAAAATTTTGGCAGATTGAAAAGTAGTTGTCTGGTTTATAAAAGTAGTAGGATCTGGAGGTAAAAAGGTAATCGTTAAAGGAGAAGAAGGAAAAAGTTGATAAATTTGAGCTTCTTTTTCCAAATTAATTTCTTTAAATTTTTCAATTCCTCCATCGTATTTTTCGTTTCCATCACAATCGGCAAACAAAATATATTTTTTTTCATTTTTAACAAAGTAAACTCCATATCCCCCTTGTGGAATTCCACATTGAAATTCTTTTGTTGCCATTGCCATTTCTTGAGCTTTTCTAATGTCTTGGGCTAATTTGTTGGTGATATTTTTAAGGACCATTTTTTTTCTGTTTCCTTGATAAAGAGGAATAGAAATTGTAGTAAGAATAGCAATTATTGTAATTACTACTAACATTTCAATTAAAGTAAAGCCTTTTGACATATTTTTAAAATTTCATCTCCAAAAAACATTGCTAAAAAAGTCCCACTGACTAAAAAAGGTCCAAAAGGTATTTCGCTTTTTAAGGACTTTTTTTTAAAAATAATCAATCCTGTTCCTATTATAGCACCCAAAAAGAAAGAAAAAAAGATAGCTAAAAAAATATAGGGAGAGCCTAAAATCAGAGCCATAAAAATAGAAAGCTTGAAATCCCCCCAGCCTAACCATTTTTCTTTTGAGATTAAAATTAAAAACAAAAAGAAAAGAGAAGGCAAGAGAGCAAAAATTAAATTTAAAAAATAAAAAATAAAATTTTCACTTTTGAAAAGGTAAAAAAGCCAAAGCAAAAAAGCAAAAAAAATCCCAGGATAAATTACTCTGTCTGGAATAATAAGGTTTTTTAAATCATAAAAAAAAATTAAAATTAAAAGAGAGCTTATTGTTAAATAATAAAAAAGAGAAAATAATGAAAAAAACTTAAATTTGTAAATTAAAAAAAACAAAAAACCTGTTTTCAATTCTATTAAAGGATAAAAAAGAGAAATTCTTTTTTTGCAATACCTACATTTTCCTTTTAAAAAAACATAACTTAAAACAGGAATTAAATCAAAAAAAGAAAGAGGATGTTTGCAAAAAGGACAAAAAGATCTCTTTTCAAAAAGACTTTCTTTTTTCTCTAGACGATAAAGGAGGCAACCTAAAAAAGAACCAAAAATTAGTCCCAAAAGAAAAAAGAAAATACCTCCCATTTAATAAAAAACTCAAAGGCAAAAAATTTTGCCTTTGAGTTAGATTGGAAGAATCTTCTATTTCAAACAATTACTGACAGGTAGAAGAAGCGTTAGTACAAGGATCACTTGAAGTAACAATTGCATTCCCATCATCATCTATACAAAAGTAATGTCCTGACTTTGCAATCAAGCTAGCAGATACACAAAAATCACTAGTGGCACTCTTACAAGTGATACTTGAACCCTGTTTTGTAATATCATTTGCTAAACTACTCAATTCGTCTGCATAATCGGTACCACTACCTGAAAGTGAACCACCTGCACACAATTGCGTATATCCGTCTTCTCTATCTGCATACATTAATTGAGCAACACTTCTTACTTGTCCCATAGCAGCTTTAATTCTTGTATCTTTTGCTCTATCTGTCATTCCTCTCATACTAATTAAAACAATACTTGCTAAAATTCCAATAATGGCAATCACTACCAATAATTCGATTAAAGTAAAACCCTTCACTTTTTTCATAAAAATTTTTTTTTAAATTTGCTTTATTTACCTCCCGACCTTTTATCTTTACACTAAAAAATTTTAAAAAATCTTGAGATTTTTGTCAATAATTTGAAAATTAAAAAATTTTTGCTATAATTTTAAAATTATGGAGATAAAAATTGTAAAAATTGAGCTCCCAAAAGATGTTAATTTAATTTTGGGACAATCTCATTTTATAAAAACAGTTGAAGATATTTCAGAGGCTCTTTTGAATTCAGTTCCAAAGATAAAATTTGGCTTGGCTTTTGTTGAAGCATCTGGCGAATGCTTGGTAAGACATGAAGGGAATGATGAGAATTTAAGAAAGATGGCTAGAGAAAAAGCTTTTGAAATTGGAGCTGGACATTCCTTTTTAATTTTAATTAAAGAAGCTTTTCCAATTAATGTTTTAAATGCAATAAAAAATATTCCCGAAGTTTGTTCAATTTATTGTGCTACAGGAAATTTGGTAAAAGTAATTTTGGCTCAAGATAATGATGGCTCAAGAGGAATTTTAGGGATAATTGATGGTCAAAAGCCAAAGGGAATAGAAGATGAGAAGGGAATTTCTTGGAGAAAAGAAATTTTGAGAAAATTGGGCTACAAATTTTAATTTTCTCTTTTTATGGATCTTTTAAAATTTCACTTTAGCTTTGGATCAAAAATCCTCTTTGATTTTTTTGGCTTTCCAATAACTAATACTTTTTTAATTTCTTTCCTAATAGGAATTTTTCTCTCTTTTTTCTTTTATCTTTCTTTTAAAGACAAAAAAATTTTACCCCACAAATTACAAAATTTTGCTGGTTTAATTTTAGAGACAATTTTAAAATATATAGATTTAATTACCAAAGATAGAAAAAAGAGTTTAGAAATTTTTCCTTTATCTGCAACTTTATTTATATTTATTTTTTGTTGCAATTTAATAGAGATATTTCCAGGACTGGGAATTTTTCCTTTTTTAAAATCTCCAAGTTCAGATTTAAACTTTACCTTAGCTTTAGCTATAACCTCAATGGCAATTTTACATTTGAAAGCATTAAAAAATTTAAAATTCAATTATTTAAAAAAATACTTTAATTTTGAAAGTCCGATTTTATTTTTTATTGGAATAATGGAGTTATCTAGCGAGTTTACGAGAACTTTGGCTTTAGCCTTAAGATTGTTTGGAAATTTATTTTGTGGAGAAATACTTTTAATTTTAGCCTATTTTTTATTTCCTCCGCTTTTTTCTCTTCCTTTTTTGGGCTTGGAAATTTTGGTTGGTTTTTTGCAGGCTTTAATTTTTGCATTTTTAATTGTAATATTTTATACACTAATTAATAAAGTCTAAAACCAAAAAGGTCTTAAAATCAAAGAAAATTTTTTAAAACCTTATGAAAGAATTAGCTATCGCTCTTGTAATGTTAGGAGCTTGTCTTGGTCCTGGTATATCTATTGGATTAATTGGTTTTTCTGCTTTAAAGGCTATGGGGAGAAATCCAGATGCTGGTGCTAAAATTCAAACTTTAGCCATTTTATGTATAGCTTTTGCTGAGGCAATTGCTATTTATTGTCTTGTTGTTGCAATTTTAATTGGAATTTTATTTTAATAGAAAATTTTTATGGAATTTTTAGAAAAATTGGGAATTGACTGGAAAATAATTTTTAGCCAGATAATTAATCTTTTGATAATTCTTTATCTTTTAAACATTTTTGCCTTCAAACCCTTTTTAAAAATATTAAAAGAAAGAGAAAGAAAAATTAAAGAAGGAATTGAAAAAAGCCAAAGGGCAAAAGAATTGCTTGAGAATTTACAAAAAGAGAAAAATAAAATTTTTGAAAAAGCTAAAGAAAAAGGAGAGAAGATTTTGCTTTACTATCAAAAAAGAGCAGAAAAAGAAAAAGAAAAAATTTTAGCTCAGGCAAATAGAGAAAGAGAAGATATTTTAAAAAAAGCAAGAAAATTAGGAGAAAAAGAAATTTCTCAAATGAAAAGTGAATTTTTAAAAAAGAATTTAGAAATCGTTTTTAAAATGACCGAAAAAATTTTAAAAGAGAAAATAACTCCAAAAAAAGATGAAAAAATTTGCAAAGAGTTTTTAAAGAAACTTGAAAATTATGAAGGCTAAGGAATTGGCCAAAAAGATAATTTCTCTTTCTGAGACAAAAGACAAAGAAAAAATTGTCAAAGCGACAATTGATTACTTTGTGCAAAAAAAGAAAATTTACTTTTTAAATGAAATCTTAAGAGAGCTAAAAAAAATTGAAAAAGAAAATGAAATAGAATTGATTTTGGCAAGAGACCTTTCTGAAGATTTTAAAGAAAAATTGAAAGAAAAAATTAAAAAAATATTCAAAAAAAAGAAAAAAATAAAAATTAAAATAGACCCAGAAATAATCGCTGGTTTTTTAATAAAAGAGAAAAATTTTTTAATTGATGCCTCAATTAAAGGAATAATTGAAAATTTGAAATGGAAATATACGAGATTTTAAAAAAAGAAATTGAAAAATTAAAAACAAAACCTCAGTGGCAAGAAATTGGAGAAGTTTTTGAAATAAAAGATGGAATAGTTAAAGCTGTAGGTTTAGAAGGAGTAGAAAATTTTGAATTAGTAGAATTTGAAAGGACGAAAATAAAAGGTGTTGCCATTAGTTTAGAAGAAGATTTCATTGGAATTTTGGTTTTGGGAGATTACTCAAAAATAAGAGAGGGAGATATTGTAAAAAGAGAGAAAAAACTTCTTTCTTTCCCAGTGGGAGAAAGTTTGATTGGAAGAATTGTTGATCCTTTAGGAGAACCTTTAGATGGCAAAGGTGAAATAAAAACAAAAAACAAAAGAGAGATATTTAAAATAGGACCTGGAATAATAGAAAGAGAACCAATAAGAACACCTTTGCATACTGGAATTAAAATAATAGATGCTCTTTTGCCGATCGGAAGAGGTCAAAGAGAATTATTTTTGGGTGACCCTGAGACAAATAAAGTAGATTTTGCCTTATCAATTATTTTAAATCAAAAAAATGAACCCAAAAGACCTTATTGTATTTATGTAGCTATTGGAAAAAGAGAAAATGAGATTTTAAGGATTTCAAAATTTTTAGAAAAAAAGGGAGCTTTAGAATATACAACGATTATTTGCGCTTCAGCTTCTTTGCCAATTTCTTTTTGGTATTTAGCCCCTTTTTCAGGTTGCACCTTGGGAGAATATTTTATGTTTGAAGGAAAAGATGTCTTAATAATCTATGACAATTTGAGCCAACATGCTTTTTCCTGGAGAGAAATTGCTCTAATTTTAAGGAGACCCCCTTCAAGAGAAGCCTTTCCAGGAGACATTTTTTATTTGCATTCTCAATTATTGGAGAGATCAGCAAAATTAAGTGAAAAGATGGGGGGAGGTTCTTTGACCGCAATTCCAATTTTAGATACAAAACAAGGAGATATTACAGGTTATATTCCCACTAATTTGATTTCAATTTGTGATGGCCAAATTTTTTTTGATATTGATCTTTTAGAAAAAGGAAGAATTCCAGAGATTAATTTGGGACTTTCTGTTTCAAGGGTGGGAAGTTCAGCCCAAACAGAGGCTATGAGACAAATAGCTAAAACCTTAAAAATTGAAATAGCTCAATATGAAGAATTAGAAAAATTTACCCAATTTATAGAAGAAATAGATGTAAAAACAAAAGAAAAATTAATCCAAGGAAGAAAAATTTTAGAAATTTTAAGCCAAGATAAAACACAAATTTTTCCTTTTGAGAAAGAATTTGTAATTTTATATAGTGCGACAAAAGGCTTTTTAAAAAATATTCCCTTAGAAAAGATAAAAAAATTTGAAAAAGAACTTTTAAATTTTATTGAAATTTACAATCCAGAAATTTTTCAATCAATTAGAGAAAAAGGAAAAATAGATAAATCTTTAACAGAAAAATTGGATGAAATTATCTTTCAAATAAAAAGCAAATATGAGAATAGAGGAGATTAAAAATAAAATTTTTACTATAAAAAATCTTTATAACCTTACCCATGGACTCCAATTGGTTTCTATAGTTGAAATGAGAAAACTAAAAAATCTTTCTTTGTCTTTTGATCCTTTCTCCAAAAAATGCGTAGAGATTTTAATGAGATTAATTGAGTATCAAAAAATTTCAGATGAGGAATTTATCTTTTTCAAGAAAAGAAAAGTAAAAAATGTTTTGGCTTTAGTTTTTGGTTCAGATAGAGGTTTTTGCGGAAATTACAACAAAAGAATTTTGGAATATTCTTTCAGAGAAATTGAAAAATTAAAGGAAAGATTCAATGTGGATGTTATTACCATTGGAAAAAAAACAGCTAAATTTTTTGAAAAGAAAAAATATTCTATTAAAATGAAATTTTCCCCCATTGAGCAATTTGAAGAGCTTTCTCAGGCGACAAAACTTTGTGAGACAATTTTAAATTTGTATAAAAAAAATGAATATCAACTTATTCTATTTTTTGGCACAAATTATATTAACGCTTTTTACCAAGCCCCTTGGACAATTCAAATTCTTCCTTTAGATGAAGAAAAGTTCAAAAATATATTAAAAGAGTTTTTAGGAAAAGAAAGGGTAGAAAAACCTATTGATTATTTATTTGAGCCTTCTTTTAAAGAAATTTGTGAAAAACTACTTTTTCAATTAATAGAAGGAGAAATTTATAGAGCAATTTTGGAAGCTAGAGCTTCTGAAGAGGCCGAAAGAATGATTGCAATGAAAAGGGCAATGGAAAATGCCAAAAAATTAATGAAAAAATTAAAACTTTTGTGGTTTAAAGAAAAAGAAAATCAAATTACACAAGAAGTTTTAGAGATAAGCATGACAAAAGAAGCAATGTAAAATATTATGGAAGGAAAAATTTTACAAGTTTTAGGACCAGTAATTGATGTAGAGTTTGAAAAACCTCCTCCTCTTTTTAATGCTTTATTTGTAAAAAGGAAAAATCTTTATTTAGAAGTAGAGCAAAATTTAGGAGAAGGAAAAGTAAGATGTTTGGCTTTAGGACCTACAGAAGGTTTGAAAAAAGGAGAAGTAGTAATAGATACAAACTCTCCTATCAAAGTACCTGTAGGAAAAGAACTTTTGGGAAGAATGGTTAATATTTTTGGAGAACCAATTGATGGAAAAGGAAAAATAGAAACTAAAAATTATGCACCCATTTTTAAGTCTCCCCCTTCTTTTTTAGAACAAAGTGCCAAATTTGAAATTTTAGAAACTGGAATAAAATCAATTGATCTTTTAACTCCAATTTTTAAAGGAGGAAAGGTTGGAATTTTTGGAGGGGCAGGAGTGGGGAAAACTGTTTTAATTCAAGAATTGATGAGAAATTTTGTAAAAAAGTATCATGGAGTTTCTATTTTTGCTGGCATTGGAGAAAGATCAAGGGAAGGAAATGAATTATATTTGGAGCTAAAAAGGTCTGGAGTTTTAGGAAATTGCGTTTTGGTTTTCGGTCAAATGAAAGAACCTCCTGGAGTGAGATTTAGGGTAGGATATACCGCTTTGACAATTGCTGAATATTTTAGAGATGTAGAAAAAAAGGATGTATTGTTGTTTATAGATAATATGTTTAGATTTATTTTGGCAGGAGCAGAGGTTTCTGCTCTTTTAGGAAGAATTCCTTCCCAAAAAGGATATCAACCTACTTTATCTTCTGACGTTTCAAAATTTGAAGAGAGAATTGTTCCAACAAAACAAGCTTCTATTAGTTCTTTTCAAGCTGTTTATGTACCAGCAGATGATATTGAAGATCCAGGAATTTCTAGCATTTTTTCTCATTTGGATGCAAAGATTGTGCTTTCAAGAGAAATTTTTTCTAAAGGAATTTATCCTGCTATAGATCCTCTTGAGAGCCATTCAAGATTTTTAGACAAAAGATTTGTTGGCGAAGAGCACTATCAGGTAGCTATTGAAGTGAGGAAAATTTTAAAAAGGTATGAAGAATTGAAAGATTTAATATCTATTTTAGGGATGGAAGAATTGTCAGAAAAAGACAAAATTGTCGCTCAAAGAGCTAGAAAAATCCAAAAGTTTCTTTCTCAACCCCTTTTTAGTGCGCAAGCTTTTATTGGAAAAAAAGGAGAATATGTAAAATTAAAAGATACAATTTCGGATTTTAAAAAGATAATCTCTGGAAAATTGGATAATGTAGAAGAATCAGAATTTTACATGAAAGGAAAATTATTTCTCAATGAAAGCTGAAATTATTTCTTTACATAAAGTTGTCTTTAGAGGAGAATTTAAACAAATAATTGCTCCCGGAATAAAAGGAAGACTTTGTATTCTTCCTTCTCACGCTCCCTTAATTACTTTTTTGAAAGAGGGTAAATTAATTTTAAAAAACGAAAATAATAAAAAATTTATTTTTGATATAAAAAAAGGAATTTTAGAAATCAATCCTCAAAAAGTAAACATTTTAATTTTCTTAAAAAATGAAACTTAAATTTAACTCTATTAACGAGTATCAAAAATATTTCTCAGAATTGATAGAACTAGAAAGGAAAGAAGAAATTTTAACTTTTAAAGAGGAAATAAAAAAAATGAGCCCTAAAGAAAGAGAAGAAAAAGGAAGAGCTCTTTTGGGAATGAAGGCTACTAAAAAAGAAAGGGGTTTGGGAGGAAGATATATTGTTAAATTTAAAAAGATAAAAGATAAGTTTTTTTTAGCAAAAACTGAAATTTCAGTTGGAGATGTAGTCGTTTTGAGCCAAAAAAATCCTTTATCAAAAGAGGTTTTTTTGGGCACTGTAGTTAAAAAAACCAATTTTTCAATTTCGATTGCTTTTGATAAAGAACCTCCAGATTTTATTTTAAAGAAAAAGGTAAGAATTGATTTATATGTCAATGATGTTACCTTTCAAAGAATGCTTTCAGCTCTTTTTAGATTAAAAAAAATAAAAACCAAAAAGCAAAAAGAGTTAAGAAAAATAATTTTAGGACAATCTTTTCCAAAATTTTTACCAGAAAGAGAGATAACTTTTGAAAATAAAAATTTAAATTATTCTCAAAAAAAAGCAACAAAAAGAGCCCTTTCTGCTCAAAATATTTTTTTAATTCATGGTCCCCCAGGCACCGGTAAAACAACAACTTTAGTAGAAATAATAGAACAATTGGCAAAGGAAAAAAATAAAATTTTAGTTTCAGCCGAATCAAATGTCGCAGTAGATAACATTTTGGAAGCTTTAATTAAAAGAGGTAAAGATGTAATAAGAATTGGTCATCCTGCCAGAATAAGTGTTACCTTGAGAAAATATTGCCTTGATTACTTGGTTCAAAATTTGAAAGAGTACAAACAGATAGAAAAATTACGAAAACAAATAGAGAAAATTAAAGAAAACCAAAAAGATTTTTTATTTCCTTCTAAAAAACAAAAAAGAGGGTTAAGTGATAGAGAAATCAAAAAATTAGCAAAAAAAGGAAAGACAAAAAGAAAAATTTTAAAAGAAAACATAAAAAGTATGGCTCAATGGTTAGAATTTCAAGAAGTAATTGATTATTTGCGCCAAAGAATAAAAATTTTAGAGAAAACCGCAATAAATAAAATTTTAAAAAAAGCTCAAATTATTTGCACTACAAATTCTACTGCAGGTAGTGAATTGTTAGAAAATGAAAGGTTTGATGTTGCGGTTATTGATGAGGCTACTCAAACATTAGAACCTTGTTGTTTAATTCCAATTTTGCTTTCTAAAAAAGTAATCATGGCAGGAGATCACAAACAATTGCCACCGACAGTTTTAAGTCCTTTGGCCAAAAAGAAAGGACTGGAATTTTCTCTTTTTGAAAGAATGATCATTTTGTACGGTGACAAAATAAAAGAGATGCTAAACATTCAATATAGAATGGCAGATAAAATAATGGAATTTCCAGCTCAAAAGTTTTATCAAGGTAAATTAAAATCTGCTGACTTTGTAGCTAACCAAAAAATGGAAAAAATTGAAACTCAAAACCCATTTTTTAATGAAATTTTAGATCCAGAAAAAAATATTGTTTTTTTAGATACAAGAGGAAAATTTAAAGAAAAAACCAAAGGAGAAAGCAAATCCAAAGAAAATTTAGGCGAGGCAAAGATTATAAAAGAATTGGTTGAAATTTTATTAAAAAATATTTCTCCTCAAAAAATTGGAATAATTTCTCCTTATGAAGCCCAAATAGATTTGTTGAAAGGATTGTTAAATGTTGAAAATTTAGAAATAAAAACAGTTGATGGATTTCAGGGAAGAGAAAAAGGAATAATTTTTTTAAGTTTGGTGAGATCAAATGAAAAAGGAGAATTGGGTTTTTTGGAAGATTTGAGGAGACTTAATGTTTCTCTTACAAGAGCAAAGAAAAAGCTAATAATTGTTGGTGATAGTCAAACCTTATCTAAAAATAAAATTTACAAAGACCTGATAGATTATATTAAAGAAAAAGAAGGCTACTTTTTGATATAATATTTTAAATTTTCAAAAACACTTTTAATTGACAAATAAAACAAAAAGTGATATCATTTTGTATTTTGGGTTTATATTCAAAATATTTTCAAAATATTTTAGGATTTTGTATTCAAATTTTTTATGGAGAAAAATTGGATTGAAGATATTAAAAAAAGAACAAAAAAACTTCCTATTAAAAGCGGTAGATCAGAAAAATGGGGAAAAATTAGTTTTGATGACTTGGTCTTTGTACCTAGCCAATTAAAAAAATTGCCTGTTGATTATTTTAAAGAAAAAATTTCGACAAGGACAATTATTGGAAAAAATAGCAAAAAACCAATTGAGATTGAAACTCCCATTATTATTGGAGCGATGAGTTTTGGAGCTCTTTCAAAAGAAGCAAAAATTGCTTTAGCTAAAGCTTCAAGTTTGGCAGGAACCATAGCTAATACTGGAGAAGGAGGAATGTTACCTGAAGAGAGAAAGTTTGCAAAGTATTTAATTTTGCAATATTCTACAGGAAGATTTGGTATTACAAAAGAAATTTTAAAAAAGGCTGATGCTATTGAAATTAAAATTGGTCAAGGAGCAAAACCTGGTCAAGGAGGATTGCTTCCAGGAGAAAAAGTAACCCAAGAGATTGCAAATATAAGAAAAGTTGAAAAAGGAAAAGATGTTCATTCACCTCCTTTCCATCCTGATATCAAAGACATAAAAGATTTAAAAGAAAAAATTGACTGGTTGAGAAAAATTACGGGAGGGGTGCCAATTATTTTGAAATTGGGAGCTCCCAAAAGAGAAGATATTGAATTGGCAATAAAAGCAAATCCTGACATTATTGCTTTAGATGGTCATGAAGGAGGAACTGGAGCTGGACCTGAGGTGATGATAGATGAAGTAGGTACCCCCACTTTAGCTTTAATAAGTATGGCAAGGGAAATTTTGGATAAAAAAGTAAGTTCCCAAGAACTTTGGATTGGAGGAGGATTGAACAAAGGAGGAGATTTTGCAAAAGCCTTAGCTTTGGGTGCTGATGCTGTTTTTTGTGCTACCCCTTTGTTAATTGCTATGGGATGTATTTATTGCAGACAATGCTATTTGGGGAAATGTCCAAAAGGAATTGCAACCCAAGATGTTAAATTGAGGAAAAACTTTGATATTGAAAAAGCAGTAGAAAATGTTACAAATTATATTAAAAATTGCACTGAAGAAATAAAAATGATAGCAGGAGCCTGCGGAAAAGATGATATTCATAAACTTAACAAAGACGATTTGAGGGCTTTAAGTTTAAAAATGAGTAAGATTGCTAAAGTGAAATTTATTTCAGAATAAAAGTTTTATGAAACAATTAACAGATGAAAATTTTGATGAATTTTTAAACCAATCAGAAAAATTAGTTTTGATTGATTTTTGGGCTTTGTGGTGCCAGCCTTGTCTTTTATTGTCTCCAATTTTAGAAAAATTAGAAAAAGATTTTGGAGAAAAAATTGCTTTTGGTAAAGTAAATATTGAAGCATGTCCTCAAATAGCAGAGAGATTTGAGATTAACCAAATTCCTACTGTTTTGTTGTTTTATAAAGGAAAAGTGCAAAATGGTTTTGTTGGAGTAAAATCAGAAAAAACCATAAGAGAGTGGTTAGAAAGAGAGATAGAAAAAATAGAAAAAGAGAATAAAAAGGAAGAAGAAATCGAACAAGTTATAAAATGGTATGAGGAATATGCTAAAAAGCAGGGTTTTAGATTAAATCCAAACAAAAAAGCGGTAATAAGAATTATCAAAGCTCTTTTAAATAATGAAAAAAAATATGGAGCCAGATATTGTCCTTGCAGGGTAATTACTGGAGATTTGGAAAAAGATAGACCAAAAATTTGTCCTTGTTTTTGGCACAAAAAAGAAATTGAGACAATGGGACATTGTCATTGTGGATTGTTTTGGAAATAAAGAATAAAAAGACTTGACAAATAAAATAATTTTTGCTATTTTTTGAAATGGAATTTATGGAAAAAAATAAAACCAAGAGATGGCAGAAAGAAAGGAAGCGGCAAAAGAAAGAATGAAGTGAGCAGAGAGTGCAAGGATTGATATTGAGAAAAAGGCCGCTTCCTAAGAAGCGGTCTTTAAAATAGAGCTCTTTGACAATTGAATCTCTCAGCGGTCATTAATTGCTAGCTAAGGCGGTTTAGAGGCAGATGGTGGATGCCTCGGGAGGTTGAGGCGATGAAGGACGTGGGGTGCCTGCGATAAGCCCGGGGGAGGTGGCTACCAACCTGTGATCCCGGGATCTCCGAATGGGGAAACCCAGCACTGTGAAACAGTGCTCCCGCACCGTTTCACAGTGAACTCAAAAGTCAAAGCTCAAATCTCAAAACTATTTAAAAGGCAAAAACATTTAGAAAGACTTAAAATTTCACTTGTAGATTTGAGTTTTGAGATTTGAGATTTGAGTTCACCGCGAAGCGGTGCGGGGCTTACCCGGGGAAGTGAAACATCTCAGTACCCGGAGGAAAAGAGACCAAAAGGCATTCCCTGAGTAGCGGCGAGCGAAAGGGGAGGAGCCCAAACCAAATATCTTGCTTTTGCAAGATATTTGGGGTTGCGGGGTGAAGACGGAGGCTTTGCCTCGGGAAGTTACAAATCTTTGGGATAGCCGAATGAGTCTGGAAAGACCAGCCATAGAGGGTAATAGCCCCGTAGGCGAAATCCCAAAGACTTCCTGGTCTTCATCCCCGAGTACCGTGAGGCCAAGAAAACCTCGCGGGAAGCTGGCAGGACTACCTGCCAAGGCTAAATACTCAACCTCACCGATAGTGCACCAGTACCGTGAGGGAAAGGTGAAAAGTAGGGAGGTGATCCCGGTGAAATAGAACCTGAAACCATCTGCCTACAAGGAGTCAGAGCTCAATCTTCCTTTTTGGGAGATTGGGTGATGGCGTTCCTTTTGCAGCATGACCCAGCGAGTCGTTTTACTCTCCTCGTCTAAGGGCTTCTGGCCCGGAGGCAGAGTGAAAGCAAGGGTGAAAAGCCCGCTTTGAACCATTTTGGTTCAAAGGGAGAGTAAAACGGACCCGAAACCGGGCGAGCTTGCCATGGCCAGGGTGAACCCATTTGATAAGAATGGGGAAGGCCCGAACCCGTGGGTCGTGCAAAACCCTGGGATGAGCTGTGGCAAGAAGTGAAAAGCTAAACGAGCCCGGAAATAGCTGGTTCTCCCCGAAATAGCTCTGGGGCTAGCCTGGGGAAGTAAGCAAGGGAGGTAGAGCACTGGAAGGAATGCCGTACCTTCGGGTAGGTATTCCTACCAAACTCCGAATGCCCTTGCTGTAATCCCTGGAGTTAGAACCTGGGCGCTAAGGTCCAGGCTCGAGAGGGGAACAACCCAGATCCTCGTCTAAGGTCCCTAAGTTTGGGCTAAGTGCTCATAAAGGAGGTCTTCTCTCCTTGACAAGTAGGAGGTTGGCTTAGAAGTAGCCATCCTTTAAAGAGTGTGTAATAACTCACTACTCAAATTCCCTATTTTAGGGAAGGGAGAGGAGGCGCCGAAAATTAATGGGGCTAAAGCCCAACACCGAAGACAGGATTACACACCTTTAAAAGGTGTGTAAGGTAGGGGAGCGTTCGCATCGCGCTGAAGGAGAGGAGTGATCCTCTCTGGAGCGGTGCGAAGTGAGAATGCTGGGATGAGTAACCGCAATCCAGGTGAAAGCCCTGGAGGCTGAAAGCCCAAGGTTTCCTTGGCAATGGTGATCAGCCAAGGGTTAGGCGGTCCTAAGGCGAACCCGAAAGGGGTAGCTGATGGGCAGTGGGTTAATATTCCCACCCCCGCACACTTTTCTGAACACCGACGCAATGGAGTAGTCTGGAGGGATTATTGGCTTTCCTTAGGGAGTTTTCTCCCGTTCCAGATGAATCCATTGCCTAGAAAAGGTGGTAGGGTTAAAAGTGTGCGGACCGTACCGCAAACCGACACAGGTGGGCTGGTGTTAGAGCACTAAAGCCAACGGGTGAAACCTCCTTAAGGAACTCGGCAAAAAAGCGGCCGTAACTTCGGGATAAGGCCTGCCACATTGTTTTGCCTTTTGGTAAAACAATGTGGCCGCAGCGAAAGTTCCCCTGGGGACTGTTTACCAAAAACACAGGTCCCTGCTTAACTCGTAAGAGGATGTATAGGGGCTGAAGCCTGACCAGTGCCCGTGTGTCATCCTTGGCGGTCTTTACCAAGAATTTTTCTTGGTAAAGACTGACTGGGGTAAGCCTCGGGTGAACGTCGGTGGTAACTCTGACCATCCTAAGGTAGCGTAATCCCTTGTCACGTAAGTTGTGACCCGCACGAAAGGCTTAACCACTGGGGGACTGTCTCAAGGAGGTGCCCGGTGAAAATGCAATAGGGGTGAAAATGCCCCTTACCTGCGGTGGGACGAAAAGACCCCGGGAGCTTTACTGCAGTTAGGTATTGAACCTGGGTTTTGGGTGCGAAGCGTAGGTGGGAGGCTATGAAGCTCGCTCTCCGGGGCGAGTGGAGCCGCCAATGAGACACCACCCACTCAAAACTCTGGTTCTAATCCTGCGGGAGACAGTGCCTGACGGGCAGTTTAAGTGGGGCGCTTGACTCCTAAAGAGTAACGGAGTCGTCCATAAGGTCGGCTAGCTCCGGATGGAAATCGGAGTGATAGGGCAAAGCCAAAAGCCGGCCTGACTGCAAGGCGGACATGCCGCGCAGAGGGGAAACCCGGGCTTAGTGAACCGACCCTCCTTTGTAGGAAGGGGGGAGATCATCGGATAAAAGTTACCCCGGGGATAACAGACTGGTAGGGCCTGCGAGTTCACATCAACGGCCCTGTTCGGCACCTCGATGTCGACTCGCCACATCCTGGGGGTGGAGAAGCTCCCAAGGGTCCGGCTGTTCGCCGGTTAAAGTGGCTCGTGAGTTGGGTTCAAACCGTCGCAAGACAGGTTGGTCTCTATCTACCGCAGGCGCCGAGACTTGAGGGGAGCTGGCCCTAGTACGAGAGGACCGGGCCGGACCGACCTCTGGTGTACCAGTTGTCGGGCCTCCGGCACAGCTGGGTAGCTAAGTCGGGCCGGGATAAGGGCTGAAAGCATCTAAGCCCGAAGCCCACCCCAAGATTAGGTCTCATAGCCTGGTGGGAGATTACCACCTTGATAGGGCACAGGTGTAAGTCCCGTGAGGGATTAAGCCGAGTGCTACTAATAAGGCGTCGCCTTAGCTAGCAATTAATGACCACTGAGTTTTTAAACCCCACCAATAGAACTTTTTAGTGGCAGCTATACTGGGGTTGACCCACCCGTTCCCATTCCGAACACGGAAGTGAAATACCCCAAGGCCGATGGTAGCCCTTTTTGGGCGAGAGTAGGTAGCTGCCACTAAAGGGTTTTATAAAGTGGGGTTTTATTTTTTTAAATTTTTTGATAGTTAAAAAATTAATGAAAGAAAAAATTTTTTGCCTCTTTCTTTTAGTTTTTGTTTTTGTATTTTTAAATTTTTTTTCAGTTAAAATAAAAAATTTCTTTTATTATTTTTCTTCTCCTTTTCAAAGTACTATTTTAGAAACAAAAAATTTTTTAGCTAATTTTTTTTATACGTTTACTAAAAAAAAGCATTTAATTGAAGAAAATGAGAAATTAAAAAAACAAATTTATCAATTAATGGTTGATAAAGAAAGGCTTTATCAATTAGAAAGAGAAAATGAAATTTTAAAAAAAGCCTTAAAAATTCAATCTCAGAATTCTTTTGAATTTTTTTCTTCTCAATTTGTAAGCAAAATTTTTGATTCACCAGATAAAATTTTAATTAAAGGAGGAAAGAGAGACGGAATAAAAAAAGGAGACCCCGTGATTACTCCAGAAAAGGTTCTTGTGGGAAGAGTGGAAGAGACTTTTGAAAACTTTTCTTTGGTTTCTCTTATTTCTCAAAAAGATTTCGCTTTTGTTGGCAAAGTTTTAAATAAAGAGAAAATTCAAGGAGTAGTTAAAGGAAAAGGTAATGGAAAAGTTCTTTTAGAAAAGATTCCTCTTTTTGATAATTTAAAAGAAGGAGATGTTATAATCACAAGTATTTTAGGAGGAATTTTTCCAGAGGGTCTTTTGGTAGGGGAAGTAAAAAAGATTGAAAAGTCAGATTTGGAACCGTTTCAAAAAGCTCAAATTTCTCCCTTTTTTAAAAAAGAAAAATTAAATTATCTTTTTGTAATTATTAAATGGTGAGGGAAATTAAAAAAATTTTAATATTGTTTTTGTTTTTTTACATTTTAGTATTATTTGAGACAATAATTTCCCCCTTTTTTCCTCTTTTATTTCTCTTTGTCATTTTGATAAATTTATTTGAAGCTCCTCAAGGTAAAATGGGGATTTTTTCTGCTTTAATTGGAGGCTTTTTTTTAGAAGTTTTCTCTCAAAAATTTTTTGGTTTTTATTGTTTGATTTTAATTTGTATCTCATTTTTTATTAAAATGATAATAAAAAGAGTTATTGAGTTACCCTCTTTTTTAAAATGAAACTGAATTTTAAAGATAAAAAGAAAAAATTAATAGAAAAATTCCAACCATCAGAAGTTCTTTTGGATTCTTTAAGCCAAAAAAAAGAAGGTGATTTTTTTGAAAATAAAATAGAAACCCCTCTTTCAAAAAGCAACATTTTTTGGTTTTTCTTTTTTATATTAGTGATAATATTTTTGCTTTTGGTTAAAAGTTTTCAACTTCAGGTATTAGAAAAAGATAAATTTTTGGCTTTAGCTCAAAAAAATAAATTTATTTTTCAAAAAATTAAATCTCAAAGAGGAATAATTTATGATCAGAATTTTGAACCTTTAGTGTTAAATAAAGTTAGCTTTAATTTAATTTTAGACAAAAAATTTCTCCCAAAAAATGAAAAAGAAAGAATGAAAATCTTTGAAGAAGTAGCCAAAATTCTCAAAAAAAACCCCGACATTTTAAAAAAAGAGATTGAAAATACAAAAGAAGAAAAAATTAAAATTGCTCAAAATTTAGATCACCAAACCTTGCTTTTATTGGAAACAAAAATTTCAAAATTGCCTGGTTTTGAGATTGAAAAAACTATTCAGAGAGAATATATTAAAGGAGAAATTTTTTCTCACATTATAGGTTATCAAACAAAATCTAAAATCAAGGCCGGTCTAGAAAAAGTATATGATGAAATTTTATCTGAAAAATTAGGCAAAATGAAAGTAGAGAGAGATGTTAAAGGAAAGGTTCTTTCAAAAAAAATTGTTTCTTTACCTCAACCTGGTAAAAATCTTTGGTTATGGATAGATGGAAAATTGCAAGAAAAAGTTTATCAAGAAATGAAAAGAGTAATGGAAAAGACAAATGTGAAAATTGCAAGCGCCATTTTATTAGATGTTAAAACAGGAGGAGTGCTTTCTTTAGTCTCTTTTCCAAGTTATGATAATAATCTTTTTTCAAAAGGAATAACTAAAGAACAATGGCAAATTCTTAAAAATGATCCTTATCGTCCTTTATTTAACTATTCAATTAAAGGGGAATTTCTTCCAGCTTCTACAATAAAGCCTTTTTTAGCTTTAGCTGCATTACAAGAAAAAATCATTGATCCAAAGAAGAAAATTTATTGCCCAGGTTTTATTTCAATTCCTAATCCTTGGAACCCCAAGTCACCTACTATAATTAAAGATTGGAAAGTTCACCATTGGACAGATCTTAAAAAAGCAATTGCGCAATCTTGTAATGTCTATTTTTTTGCAATTGGTGGGGGATATAAAGATCAAAAAGGTTTGGGACCTTTGAAAATTAAAAAGTATCTTGAGATTTTTGGTTGGGGTAAAAAAACAGGAATTGATTTATTAGGAGAAGCAAAAGGATTTTTGCCAGATCCTCAATGGAAAGAAACAAAATTGGGTCAAAAGTGGACTCTTGGAGATACTTATTTGTATGCTATAGGTCATGAATTTGTTAAAGTTACTCCTCTTCAGTTGGCGGTTTCTTTTTCTGCTTTAGTAAATGGAGGTAAATTATTTAGACCAAAAATAGTAAGAGGAATTTTAGATGAAAAAAAGAATATAATTGAAGAAAAAAAACCAGAATTAATAGAGGATTTAGTAAAAAGCGGAAAAATAAAAAAAGAAAATCTAAAAATAGTAAAAGAGGCAATGAGAGAAGCTGTGGTTTCTGGCTCTTGTACAAATTGGTTAGATAAATTACCTGTTAAAGCAGGATGTAAAACAGGAACCGCTCAGACAGGAGAAAAAGGCATTTATGATGGTTGGCTGGTAGTTTTTGCCCCTTATGAAGATCCCCAAGTTGTTTTGGTAATTTTTCTTCATAAAATAAATAAAAATCCTCACCGTTTTGTTTTAGAAATTGCCAAATCAATTTTAGAATGGTATTTTAAAAATGAAAGATAAAATTGGAAAATTAGGAAAACCCACTTTAATTTTTGGCCCAGGTCAGCAAAAAAGGTTAAATTTGGTCAAAAAATACGTTGATTTAAGAGGAAAAAATATTTTAGATGTAGGATGTGGTATTGGAGTTTATACTCAAAAATTTTCTTTGGAGGGAAATTTAGTTTATGGTATAGATATTGATCCCGAAAATATAAAATTGGCAAAAAAACTTACAAAAAAAGCCCGGTTTTTAGTAGCAAAAGCTGAAAATTTGCCTTTTAAAGACAACTTTTTTGATATAGTATTTTTGCACGAGATTTTAGAGCATGTAGAAGATGACAAAAAAGCAGTTTTTGAAGCTTTTAGGGTTTTGAAAGAAAAAGGCAAAATGATAATTTTTGTTCCTAACAGACTTTATCCTTTTGAAACCCATGGCATTTACTTTAGAGGAAAATATATTTATTGTAATTTTCCATTTATCAATTGGTTTCCAAAAAAAATTAGAGATTTTTTTTGTCCCCATGTGAGAATTTATACTAAAAGAGATTTAAAAAAATTATTTGAAGGTTTGAAAGTGAAATTTTTAGTTTTAGATTATGTTTTTCCTGCTTTAGATAGACTCTCTGTGAGATATTTTAAATTAGCTAAAATTTTAAAAAAAATTCTTAATTTTTTAGAAAAAAAATATTTTTTCAGACAGTTTGGAATTTCAATTTTTGCAATAATTCAAAAAGAAAGTTAAAATTTAAAAAAATTTTTTAGCTATGATAAAATTTGCCTTTAAAAAAACTTCCCAAGTTCCTCTAAATTTTTTTAAAAAAAGAAAAGTTATTACAGAGTATTTAAAAAAACTCAAAGAAATTTTAAAAAATAAAGATTTTAGTCTTCCTGAGAGCTTTTTGATTTTACCTGACCAAAAAAAGAAATTGCCTACAATTGAAAACTTAAAGTTAATCATTTTAATTGGAATAGGAGGTTCTAGTTTGGGCACCAAAGCTGTTTATTTTGCTTTAAAAAACAAAAAAAGACTAACAAAAATATTGTTTTTAGATGCCCTAAATCCTCTTTTTTTAAAAAAGGTAGAGAGACAATTAAAAACAACTTCACCAAAAAAAACTTTGATTTTTTTAATTAGTAAATCTGGAAAGACAATTGAGGTATTAGCTAATTTTTTTGCTATTTTTAAATTGACAAAAAACCTTTCTTTACCAATTTTCATTCTTACTGAGAAAAATTCTCCTCTTTGGGAATTTGGAAAAAAAAGAAAAATTTTTACTATTGAAATTCCAAAAACAATTCCTGGAAGGTATTCTGTTTTTTCTGATGTTGGAATTTTCCCTTTAAGTTTGGCTAAAGTAAATGTTAAAAAATTTCTTTTTGGAGCCAAAAAAGCTAATGAGATTTGTTTAAAAGACGATCCTTTAGAAAATCCTGCTTTATCTTTTGCTTTAACTATATATTATCATTGGCAACAAAAAAGAAGAATTTATGTAAATTTAGTTTTTCCTCCAGATTTAGAATTTTTGGGAAAATGGTATCTTCAACTGATGGGAGAAAGTTTAGGTAAAAAGGGAAGAGGCATTACTCCTATTGTGAATATTGGAAGTAATGACTTTCATTCTCTTGGGCAATTATATTTTGAGGGACCGAAAGATAAATTGGTAAATTTTATCTTTGTAGAAAATTTAGGAATAGACAAAAGAGTTTTTCCAAAAAAGGATTTAGAATTTTTAATTAATGGAGGAAAAAAAATTTGGCAAATAAATAGAGCAATTTTTGAGGGAGTAAAAAAAGCTTATATAAAAAAGAAAATTCCTTTTACTGAAATTTTATTACCAAAACTAAATGAAGAAAATATAGGATTTTTAATGGAAATGAAAATGATAGAAATAATTTTTTTGGCAAAATTAATAAAAATTAATGCTTTTGATCAACCCGGAGTAGAATTGTATAAAAAAGAAGCAAGAAAAATTTTAAATGAAAAAAATTAAATTAATTTTTGGTGCAAAAAAGACAAAACTTTATTTTTTTCATTGGGTGCTAAAATTGCTTCTAATCTGACACAATTTTGATAGGGAAAAGCTCCCATTTCTGCTTTTGGAGAAATTTGATAAAGATATCTGTTAAATTTTTCTACTATTTTCCAATCCATTTTTCCAATGGCACTAATCATGCCAATATCTTTTGTTGTTATTTTATAACCTAAACTAGAAATTTTCTTTTGGCAATTTTCCAAATCATAATTGTCTTTTTCAATTACAATATAAAGAGTCTCTTTTGTATTTCTAATCAGCACCATATTAATTCCTTTTTTACTAATAGTTTCAGAGATTTCATGAAGAGCTCCGGGTTTTGTTATTTTTTCACCACTAATGATAAAGAGCTTTAAATTTTCTTTAAAATTGAGAATTTTGATGCCAAATTCCAAAGAAAGATTGCTTTTTATTATTGTCTTTTTTTTAGGATTGACAATAAAAGCTATCTCAATTTCTTTTTTCAATTTTTCTATCCAATTGATAGCTTTACCTTGAATTATTTTTCCTGCCTCTTTGGCTTCTTTGTAAGTTAAAAATTTAATCTCTTTTGGATTTTTGACAATTTTTGGATCAGCAGATAAAACTCCAGCAACATTTTTCCAGAGAATAACTTTAGCATT
>Ga0190363_1000022_pt1 | contig 92394 bp, 57 predicted proteins | sample 48721867_MG_FD_161272 | JGI IMG/M metagenome (GOLD analysis project Ga0190363, IMG submission 161272) | Hydrothermal vent microbial mat bacterial communities from Southern Trench, Guaymas Basin, Mexico - 4872-18-6-7_MG | ecosystem: Environmental > Aquatic > Marine > Hydrothermal vents >...
AAATTCATAGATTTTCTCTATTTCATCAGCAAAAAATTCAATCTTTATAGCTTTCTCTCGATAAGTAGGAAATATATCTAATGTATCACCTTTTACCCGAAAAGAACCTCTTTTAAAATCAAAATCATTTCTTTCATATTGTAAAGTCACCAGTCTCCTCAATACCGCTTCTAAAGATGTAGTCTGACCTTTTTCAAGATAAAGTATTAATTCTTGATAATCTTCAGGAGAACCTAAATTGTAAATACAAGAAACTGAAGCAACAACGATTACATCACGCCGAGAAACCAGACTGCTTGTAGTGGAAAGTCTTAATCTATCCAATCTTTCATTAATTGATGCTTCCTTTTCGATATAAGTATCTGTTTGAGGAATATAACTTTCTGGTTGATAATAATCATAATAACTGACAAAATATTCAACACTGTTGTAAGGGAAAAATTCTTTGAATTCTGCATAAAGTTGACTGGCTAAGGTTTTGTTATGAGAAATTACCAAAGTAGGTTTATTTATTTTTTCTATCACACAGGCTAAAGTAAATGTTTTACCACTTCCTGTTACTCCTAAAAGAGTCTGAAATCTTTTTCCTTCCTTAAGTCCTTTAACTAATTTTTCTATTGCTTGGGGCTGGTCTCCGGTAGGTTTAAATTTACTTACCAGTTTAAATTTATTCATCAACTTCTAATGAAAAATCTACTGCTTTAGGAGAATGAGTAATACTTCCTACAGCAATAAAATCAACTCCAGTTTGAGCAATTTTTTCCACATTCTCAAGAGTTACACCTCCAGAGACCTCTAATTTGATTTGAGGGAAAAATCTGTTGCGAAAATCTACTGCTTTTATTATCTGGGGAAGGGTAAAATTATCCAAAAGGATTATATCCGGTTTATGTTTGATAATTTTTTTAAATTGATATAAGTTTTCTACCTCAACTTCAATCTCAAAAGAGGTTGTTTTTCTTATAACATCAAACAATTTCGCAACCTCTTTCTCTTTAATCTTTTTATTTTTTATTATTTCTGCTGCACGCAGATGATTATCTTTTATAAGAATTCCGTCCCACAATCCCTGACGATGATTAATTCCTCCTCCAACTCTTACTGCATATTTTTCTAAAACTCTTAATAAAGGAGTAGTTTTTCGTGTATCTCTAATTTTAGCAGAAGTGTTTTTTATCTTTTCTACAAAAAGGGAGGTATAAGTAGCTACTCCTGAAAGTAAGGAAAGAAAATTAAGAGCAGTTCTTTCTGCATTTAATATACTTAAAGCTTTCCCTTTTATCCTGGCTATTTCATCTCCTTTTTTAATTCTATCTCCATCTTTTTTTAACTTTTTAAAATTTAAAGAAGGATCAAGCGATTTAAAAACTTCCTCAGCCAATTCCATTCCACAAAGAATTCCTTTTTCATTGGAGAAGATAACTGCTTCCACTTTCCTGTCAGGTTCAACACAAAAAAAACTGGTTATATCCCCTTTTCCTATATCTTCTTCTAATGCTTTTTTAACAATTTTTTTTATTAAATTTGAGAAAGATTCTGTCTCCATACCTTTAATTGATTTATTTTTTCTTTATAATCTTTTAATCTTTCTTTATGCTGCTCTATTACCTCTAAAGATGCTTTTTTAAGAAACTCTATGTTTTTGAGTCTTTCCTCTATAGTAGGAATTTGTCTTTCTAAACCAGCAATTTTTTTATCCAAAATTTGAATTATTTTTTCCTTATCTATCTTTTTCATTATGAATTCTACAGAAAAATTCTTGGTTCTTAAAAGTATTTTTTCCAATTTGTTCTCAAAATAACAATTCCCTAAATTAGCCAGTCTTTTTATCCATTTAATATTTTCTTTGAAAAAATCCAATTTTTTCTGAGATGCTTTTATCCGGCAATCTATTTTTAAAGGAGCTAAATTCAGAAGAAGTTTGAAATTTCTTATTTCTTTTATCAACTCAATAATTTCCTCCATCATCTCTTTCTCTTCTTCAGAAAAATCAATCTTTTTCTTTTTCGGCCATGAAGAGATAATTATTGCTTCTTCTAACTTAAGAAATCCTTTTAAGCGCTGGAATATTTCCTCAGTAATAAAAGGTATTAAAGGATGTAAAAGTTTTAAAGTATTGATAAGCACAAAAAGTAAAACTTTTAATGAGGAAAGATTAAAATTATCCTTAGTTATCTCTAAATACCAGTCACAGAAAGAGTGCCAGAAAAATTCATAAAGTTTTTTTGCTGCCTCCTGAAAGCGATAATTCTCATAAAAAGTAGTTACTTCCTCAATCGTTTGATTAAGAAGTGTGATAATCCATTTATCAGGAATAGTTAAAGAATCTTCTAAATCTAAATTATCAATCTTGATACCATTTTCTTCTTTTTTCATCAAAATAAATCGTGTGGCATTCCAGATTTTATTAGTAAAATTTCTTCCTACTAAAAATTTCTCCTCAGATATATACACATCACTTCCTCCAGAGCAAAGTAAAGCTAAGGAAAATCTTAAACTATCAGCACCAAATTTATCAATAATCTCTAAAGGATCAATAATATTTCCTAAGGATTTTGACATTTTCCTTCCCTTCTCATCTCTTACTGTTCCATGAATAATTACATCATAAAAAGGAACTTTACCTGTAAATTCTAAACCCGCCATGATCATCCTTGCTACCCAGAAAAATAAAATCTCACTTGCAGTCACCAAAACCTGAGTGGGATAAAAATAATTAAATTCCTTAATTCTTCTTTCTTTCTCTTTTATATCTTTAAAAGGCCAGTAAAAAGTAGCAATAGGCCAAAGCCATGAAGAAAACCAAGTATCTAATACATCTTCTTCAGGAGTTAGCTCTGAAGACTCACAAAAGGGGCACTTCTCTATTCTTTCTTCCTCTACAATTGTTTTCCCACAATTCTTACAGAAAGAAACAGGAATTCTATGCCCCCACCAAATTTGTCTGGAGATACACCAATCACAGATATTATACATCCAGTTAAGATAAACCTTCTTCCAGCGGGCAGGGTAAAATTTTATTATATCTTTCTCAACTACTTCAGTTGCTTTTTCTGCCAGAGGTTTCATTTTTACAAACCACTGAAGAGAGACTCGTGGTTCAATAATCGTATCACAGCGATAGCAAATCCGTGCGTTTATCTTATAAGGCTCCTTTTTTTCAAAAAGTCCTTCTTTTTCTAATTCTTCTATTATTCTTTTCCGTGCCTCAAATCTATCCAAACCTTTAAATTTTCCTGCATTTTCATTTAAACATCCATCTTCCTGCATAATATTTACAAATTCTAAATTATATTTTTTTCCCAATAAAAAATCTTGAGGATCATGGGCAGGGGTCACTTTTACTATACCTGTTCCAAAAGAAGGATCAACAACTTCATCTTCAATTACTTTTAATCTTCTTCCTATAAAAGGAAGGATTATTTCTGCCTCTTTAAGCCACTTATATCTTTCATCATGAGGATGAAAAGCAACAGCTGTATCTCCTAACATTGTTTCCGGACGGGTAGTGGCAACAACAATATATTCTTCTTTATTTTTTCTTTTTACAGGGTAACGCAAATAATAAAGCCAGCCATCAATCTCTTTATAGGGAGATTCTTCATCACTTAAAGCAGTTTTGCACCTTGGGCACCAGTTGATTATATATTCTCCACGATAAATCAAGCCTTTTTTATACAGTCTGAGGAATGCTTCTTTTACTGCCTGAGAATACTCTTTATCCATAGTGAAACGCAATCTTTCCCAATCACAACTTGCACCTAATTTTTTAAGCTGTTCAATAATTGTATTTCCATATTTTTCTTTCCATTCCCATAAAAGTTTTAAAAATTCTTCTCTTCCTATATCTTCTTTTCTTAAACCTTTTTTAGCCAGCTCTCTTTCTACAACATTCTGTGTAGCAATTCCGGCATGATCTGTTCCCGGCATCCATAGAACTTCAAATCCTTGCATTCTTTTAAATCTTATTAAGATATCCTGAAGAGTATTATTTAAAGCATGTCCCATATGAAGGATTCCTGTAACATTAGGAGGAGGAATTACAATACAGAAAGATTTTTTTCGTAGATTGAGAGAAGAAGAAAAATATCTATTTTCCAACCAGAATTTATAAATTTTCTCTTCTACTTTTTTAGGATCATATTTAGTTTCCAACATAGTGTATTAATTTACCTTCTCCTTCAGAAAGTGTCAAGTTTTATAATGAGATATTTGCAGAACGAAAAGCGTTCTTTTTACCTTACAATAGACAAAACAGACAGGATTACTAAAGCAATTTTCATATAAAAGCTGATAATATCACTTTTAATTTTTATAGAGTAGATTTTAATGATATAATTTATGCATTCTCGGATAACTGAATAAGCTTATTTCTTAGCTTTTCTGTAATAATTTGATACAACTCTTGAGTTTCAACGTCTTCTTGTTCAATTAATTCACAAGGGGAAATTTTTTCGCCAAAAACTATTTTTACTCTGTAAGGACGAGGAAATAATCTGTATCTTGGCCATGCTTCATAAGTGCCTTTGATATATACAGGAAAAACATCAATGCCTAACTCCTTGACTAAAATTCCAATCCCTTTTTTAAATTTCTGTATCTTACCATCGGGAGATCTGGTTCCTTCAGGAAACAGGCAAAAAATTTTAAAGTTTTTTAAAATATAACTGCATGCCTGCATGCTTTCTATAAGTTGAAATACTGGATCAATAGAAACAAGACGAAAAAGTTTTATAAATGGGCGAATGAGAGGATGCTTGAAGTATTTACTATATCCTAAAAAATACATTTTTTGAACCAGGAAAGGAGAACAACTACTGGCAATAATAAACCCATCTAAGTAACTGTTATGATTAGAATAAAGAATATAAGGACCTTCTTTAGGTAAATTATTTTTACCCTCTACTTTAAGAAAGAAAAATATTTTTGTAAAAATGACAAGGAAGATAGAAAGAATAAAATTGAGTATTTTTTCTAAAAAATTTTGTTTTAAAGGAATCAATCTCTTAACTTCTGAAGGAATTTGAGAAAGAATTTCTTTCCATTGAGTAGATATAACTTGAGGAGATAATTTTTTCTGTGTAGATAACTCATACAGTTTTCTTAAAGCATCTCTTACACTAAAAATTTCTAAAGCATCTTCATCGCTTATTCTTATTCCTGTAGTTTTCTGAAATCCCAAAAAAAGTTCAATCTGTTCTAAAGAGTCCAATCCTAAGTCTAACTCAAAATGGTCATCCAAGTGAATTTCTCTTTTCAATTTTTGAGAAAGATAAGATAAAGCTTTCTGACAAAGAGGATGGGATAATATTTCTTTATCTTGAGGTAATTCTCTTTTAACTCTTTGGGAGGATTCAAAAAGATTATAAAATTTTTTCTCTATCTGGAAACGTTTAAGTTTTCCTAAAGCAGTTTTAGGAAGAGGCTCAGTGGTAATTACATATTGGTAAATTCGTTGATAAGAAGGCAGTTTTTTAGAGATATTCTCTACTTCCCATCTTATCTTTTCCTTAATTTGGGTTACCTTTTGAGATTTAAAATATTCATAATCAGGAAAGATTACCGCACATAGTCTTTCTATCTTCTTAGGTAAAAGAATACAGATTTCTTTTATATAAGGACTTCTTAAATACAAAACTTCAATCTCCTCAGGATTTATTTTTTTTCCTGAACTTAAAGTAATAGTCTCGGTCTGTCTCCCTTGAATAAACAGAAATCCCTCCTTGTCTATGAATCCTAAATCTTTAGTATGAAGCCAACCATCTCTTATCACTTCTTTGGTTAAATCTTCTTCTTTATAATATCCGCGCATAACATTTTCTCCTTTAATAAGTATCTCTCCCCAGCCTTGATTTTGAAAATCTTTTATTTTTACCTCTACATCAGGAATAGATAGACCTGCGGAACCGAATTTAAATTTATGAGGTAGATTAAAACTTACCACAGGGGAAGCTTCTGTTAAACCATAACCTTCAAGAAGGGTAAACCCCCATTTATAGAAGTCTTTTGCTACTTTGATATCTAATTTAGCCCCTCCGCTAATAAAAAGACGGACTTTAGAAAATTTTTTATGTAAAGGAGAAAGTAATATTTTTGCTAAATTTATATTCCATTTTCTTAAGGGTAAAAAGATATTTAATAAAGGATTAAGTAGAAACCAGAAAGGATGTTTTTTAAGTTGTGAGGAGATCTTTTCATGGAAAAGGGAAAAAAGACGTGGCACTCCCACAAAAATAGTTACTCCAGTTTTTTGGATACATTCTAAGATTGCATCTGCCTCGATTTGAGAAGGATAACTTATTTTTGCCCCTGAAAGTAAAGGAAGTAAAAGATTGGTTAGAAAAGGATAACTGTGATAGAGGGGAAGAATAGATATAAAGCAATCAGTTGGTTTTAAAATATTAAGCTTAAGTAAAGAACGCATATTAGAAAGTAAATTGTGGTGTGTAAGCATTACTCCTTTAGGGGTGCTTGTTGTTCCTGAGGTATATACCAAGAGAGCAACTTTGTCTTTTTCTGTATCAGAAAAATCCATATCTATTTCTGCACCCGGTTCTTTTTCAAATAAATCTTCTTCAAGAACGATTATCTGACAGTTTAAATTTCTTGTTATTTCCTTAGCTTTAGAGTAAAGATTAAAAGTTGTAAGAAGAATTCTGCTTTCTGAGTGAGTGAGAAGATAATTTAACTCTTCCTCAGAGGCTAAATAATTTAAAGGCACAACAACTGCTTTTGCATACATAATCCCCATAAAGGAGATAGGCCAGAGGAAACTATTTTCTAAAAGAATAGCTACTTTATCTTGAGGATTTATTCCTTTTTCAAGAAGAAAATTTCCAAAATTTACTGCTTTTTCATAAAGTTCCTCATAACTTAAGCATTGATACTTATTATTCTTTTTAAAAAATAAAGCAGGAGCCTCCTTTCTTTTGATGACTATTTCTTTGAAAACTAAAAATATATTATCTTCTCTTTTATACATAGGCAATTTAATTATATCAGAAAAACCCACTAAGTTCTACCATAGATAATAACATAGATAATAAAAACGAAGGCTATTTATCTTTTAGTTGAAAGGTTGGACAAAAACAAAAATTTAATTATGAAAGATAAACCTAACTAATTTATACACTTTTATTGACAGAACTTAGATTAAAGTTAAAATAAAAGCAGTTATTAATGCGCGAGTGGCGGTAACGACTCTTGCCCAAAGGGCAAGCATTTAATCAGTCGTTCCTGCGATGATAAGGAAGAAAAGAACAGGCTTTGAAAACATTGATAAGGCAAGGAGGTAAAAATAAGACTATGCGCGGGTGGCGGAACTGGCAGACGCGCAAGATTCAGGATCTTGTGGGTAAAACCCGTGCGGGTTCAAATCCCGCCCCGCGCATATTTAATTTAAATGATTAAAAAATATCTAATTGGAATTGATGAAGCAGGATTAGGTCCGGTTTTTGGTCCTTTGGTTGTCTGTGGAGTAATTGTAGATTCAAAGAATGTAGATAAATTAGAAAAGTGCGGAGTAAAAGACAGTAAGCTTTTTGGTAGTGATGAACAGGCAAGAAAAGAACGGAAAGATGTGTGGGAGAAAGCCAGTATTTTTCTTGAAGATTTTCAATATAAAATAATTCATGCTGAAGATTTGGACAAAAAAAACATGTATGAGTTAGAGATCGAGGCAATAGCAGATATTTTGATTGAATTAGATTGGGAAAAAACAGAAATTATCTATATTGCTCAATTAGGCAGGATGAGTTTTAAAAAATTTTTACAACGATTAGAAAAAAAAGAAAAATCGTTTTCTCAAGATGAATTCACCCAAAAGGTTATTTATGAAAAAGATGCCGATAGCCTTTATATCCCTGTCTCTTTAGCTTCCATAATAGCTAAAGTCAAGCGTGATGAAGAAGTTGAGAGATTATGTCAGAAAATAGGTGAAAATTATATTTCTGGATATCCTAATAAAAAAACAGAGATATTTTTACGAAAATATTTCAAAAAACGTAATGCTCTTCCTCCAGGAACAAGAAAGAAACGCCGATGGAAGCCTCTTAAGGAGCTGATAGGGAAAGAGATAGATAATTCTTCTTTGGAAATGCTTTAAGGTGTGATGTCATTAAATTTTATATCTTCTTGAAATTTACTTCGGAGGTGTCAGCGGAGCGAATATCCTCTGCTGTGGTTATACTTTGAGCGGAGCGTCAAAGAGGCAGAGCCTCCTTGAGGAGCGAAGCGACACGGAGGGGTGGCCGAGTCCGGTTTAAGGCGTCCGACTCGAAATCGGATATCCTGCCAAAAGCAGGATCGGGGGTTCAAATCCCTCCCCCTCCGAAAAATAATAAATGAAAGAAAAAATTAAAAATAAATTCTATTCTTTTTCTATATTTCTTCTTGTAACTCTCTACATTCTTTTTTCTTTTTCTGGAGTAAAATATCCAGAAGAAATTTCAGAAGTTGAAAAATACTTTTCAAGTTTCTATTCTGGAGGAATAATTTATCTTTTTTATTTTCTTTTAATCATTCTTTTAAATCTACTCAGTCTATTTTTTCTCTTAGCTAAAAAAATAGATAAAATCCCTCTTTTTGAATCTTTCCCTTTTTCTTTTAAAGATTATTTTTCCAACCATGAATACAACAAAAAAATCCTTCTTTTTATCCTTCTTTTTTTATTCACTTTTGAACTTATTTATTCCTTTTGTAAATCAAAAATCTCTTTTGTAGTTTTAAATCTATTATGGGAATTAACTCCTCTTTTAATTATTCTTAAGACTTTCTCTACAAAAGCATTGGGATTCAATACAAAAAACTTTTCTCCTTTTAAAACTGCTATTTTCTATTTCAGTCTTATTTTTTTCCTTTTCTTTTTAAGTTTTTTGAACTTTTTAATCTTAAAAAATCTTCCTCTTAAAGAAAGAATACATCCAATTGTTTTTTTACTTTTTTCTTTAAAAAATAAATTTCTTCTCTTCCTTCTTTTTATCCAAATTACTCTTTTAGGACCCCTTAGTGAAGAGATACTTTTTCGGGGATTTATTTTTAACTGGTTAAGAAGTAAATTCTCTTTTAAGGTAAGCGCTTTCTTTGTATCTTTTATCTTTGCTTTTTTGCATTTTCTCCCTTTTCAATTTCTACCTATTTTCTTTCTCAGCCTATTTTTATCTTTTATTTATGAGAAAACACATAATCTCCTAAATTGTGTATTTTTCCACAGCCTTCACAACTTTATAATCCTTCTGCCTTTGTTATTGCATTTTACTCACTGAAATAATCAGATACAGAAAAAGGAATTTTTAATATTTTCTTTATATGCTTTATTCTCTGAGAAATATAGGGATGTGTTCTAAAGAAAGAAGAACCAGAAATTTTCTCTTTTTTATGAATCTGATAAAGCTTTTCCAGTAGAGTTATACCTGCTTTAGGGGAAAATCCTGCTTTTTTTGTATATTTAACTGCTAACTCATCAGCAGTAAACTCATCCTCCCGAGAATATGCACACATAATTTGTGTTAAAGCAAAAGATAAACCTTCCTGAAATTGAGGAGATTCTACATTTCCTGCAGCAAGAATTAAAAGATTTGTTCCCAAAAGAGCCTGGAGTTTTTTTATATGATGACGAGCAACAGTATGCCCTATTTCATGAGCAATGGCAAATGCTAACTCATCATCATTGGCAATATCTATCAATCCCTTAAAAATATAAATGTAACCTCCAGGCAGACAAAAAGCATTTTTTTCATCTTTATCAATAACATAAAAGTGATAAAAAATTTCTCTGCGGTCACATACCTTTACTAATTTTTTACCAATTCTGTTTACTTTTTCTAAATAGGAAGGAGCATAGCTAAGTTTAAATTGGCACGAAACTTCTTTAGCTAAATTTCTTCCTAAATTAATCTCCTTCTCTACCGAATAAAAGAAAAAGTCTTTTTTATGAGTAGCAACATTATATTCTGTAGTGACACAACTGCTAAAAATTATTATTCCCAAAAAACTTGAAAGAATTTTAGCAAACACTAAATTTTTTCTCCTTTTAATAATTTTTTAAATTCTTCTTCATTAATCATCTTTATTCCCAATCTTTTTGCCTTCTCAAATTTAGATCCTGGATTTTTGCCTACCACTACATAATCGGTATTTCTGCTAACTGACGATGACCACTTTCCTCCCAATTCCTCTACTGCTTTCTGTGCTTGTGTACGGGTGAAATCTTCCAGCTCTCCTGTAAATACAAAAACTTTACCTTTAAGAATATCTTTCTTTATTTTTTCTTCTTCTTTTAAATTAAAACCTAACTTTTTAAATTCCTCGATCATTTCCTTGACCTGAGGCTGAGAGAAAAATTTTACCACTGATGAGGCAACTGTAGGTCCTATCTCAGGGATTCTTTCCAGTTCTGGCTCTTTTAACTCAAAAAATTTATCAATATCTTTAAATTTCTCTGCCAAAACCTGAGCGATTTTCTCTCCCACATATCTTATTCCCAATCCATATAAGAATCGCGCCAAGCTTCTTTTTTTGCTTTCCTGGATTGCATGATATAAATTATCTGCTTTTTTCTCAGCAAATAAAGGAAGTTTCAAAAAATCCTTCTTTGTGAGTTTATAAATATCTACTAAACTTTTAACCATTTTTCTTTCTACCAACTCATTCACTACACTTTCTCCTAAACCTTCAATATCTAAAGCAGCTCGTGATGCAAAATGAAGCAGTGATTGTTTAAGACGGGCAGGACAATTAGGATTAATGCAGAACCAGTAAACCTCCTCCTCTTTTTCTTTCATAATTTTTCCTCCACAGACAGGACAAGCTTGGGGAACTTCTACCTTTTTTGCATCCTTAGGTCTTTTAGAAGTGATTACTTTTACTATCTTAGGTATAACCTCGCCAGCTCTTTCAACCAACACCGTGTCTTTTATTCTTACATCTAATCTTTCTATCTCATCAAAATTATGCAAAGTAGAACGGGAAATGGTTACTCCTCCACATTCAACAGGCTTCAATATCGCTACAGGAGTAATCATTCCTGTTCTTCCTACACTAAAAATAATATCCTCTACTACTGTAGTTGCCTGATGAGCAGGAAATTTATAAGCTACTGCCCAGCGAGGAGATTTCAGTGTTGAACCTAACTCCTTCTGTAAAGCGAATGAATTCACTTTAACTACTACTCCATCTACTTCATATTCTAAAGAATCTCTCATTTTTTGCCACTCCTGACAATACTGAATAACTTCATCTAAATTTTTACAGTATCTGCTTGTAGGATTCACTCTTAATCCCCATTCTTTAATTTTACTTAAAAATTCCCAGTGAGTGCTAAACTTAAATCCCTCTACCCATCCAAAAGAATGAATGAAACATTTTAAATTTCTTGTTTTCACTAATTTAGGATCAAGAAGTTTAAGAGAACCACTGGCAGCATTGCGAGGATTGGCAAATAAAGACTCCCCTCTTCTTTTTCTTTCCTCATTTAATCTTTTAAAATCCTCCTTCTCCATGTAAATTTCTCCTCTCACCTCAATTGCTCGGGGTACATCTTTTCCCAAAAGTTTTAAAGGAACGGTGGAGATAGTTCTAATATTAGGAGTAATATCTTCTCCTGTCTCTCCATCCCCCCTTGTTGCTCCCAGAGTTAACCTTCCTTCCTCATAAATCAAAGCACAACTCACTCCATCAATTTTAAGCTCTGCGGTATAATCCAGTTTTACATCTCTTTTTAGCATCCTTTTAATTTTTTCTTCCCATTCTTTTAACTCATCTATAGAGTAAGTATTATCCAAAGAAAGCATCTTTACTTTATGTTTCACTGTAGGAAATCCTTCTAAAACTGCGCCGGATACTCTTTGTGTAGGCGAATCAGGACTGATAAATTGAGGATATTTTTCTTCTAATTCCTTCAGTTCTCTCATCAAATCGTCATACTCTTTATCAGAAATCTCCGGATCACTTAAAACATAATAACGCCAATCATGATAACGGATTAATTCACGCAACTCTTCAATTCTTCTTTTCACTTTTTCTAAATCTTTCATTACACCTCCTTTTAAACTCCCTTCCCTAAACGGTAAGCTAAAAAAGGAGGCAATCCTCTTTCTATAATTTTCCTTTGTGCTTTTATTATATCATATTCTAATCTTTTATAGGTTATCTTTTTTTTATCCTCATCATAAATACAGAAACAAATTCGTGGATCACCATCACGGGGTTGACCAATACTGCCCACATTGATAATATATCTAAATTTAGAATTTAAAATCAATTCTTCATTCCGAGAGAAGAAAATTTTATCTTCTTTCTTAATATATACCCCTGGTCGATGAGTATGCCCTACAAAGCAAATATTTTTCTCAAGAAGTGAAAAATTAAGATGCGCCTCTTCTATATTGGTAATATAATAAAATTTGTCTGGTTTAAAAATACTTCCATGAACACAAAAAAAATCTTTTTCTTCATGTTTTAATGGTAAAGAAAATAAAAAGTTAAAAGTAAAAGAAGAGATAGATTTTTTTGTCCATTCAATTGCATATTTAGCTATAGGATTAAAATATTCTAAAGAAAATTTATCCACTGCCGCCCAGTCGTGATTTCCTGCGCATTTGGAAATATTTAGTTGGGAAAGTTCCTTTACTACTTTATCTGGATCTGCTCCATAACCTACCGCATCTCCTAAAAAAATGAGTTTGTCAAACTTTTCTTTCTCTAAAAAATCAAGAAGAACGGAGAATGCCTCCCAATTGCTGTGAATATCAGAGAAAAGCAAATAACGCATATTAATAGAAGCGGATACGGAAATCTTTCAAATCACTTCTTAAAGGAAGCTCTTCAGTCTCTGTATTCATAATGTATCCTTTAAATTCTTCATTTAAATCAACCAAAAAATTATCTATATTCTCCTTCTCACCCTGAATAAGAAGCTCTACCCTTCCATCAGGTAAATTCATCACCCATCCAGAAAGCGCATGTTTTTTGGCTAAGTGATTTGCAGTAAATCTAAATCCTACTCCCTGGACACGTCCAGAAAAATAGATATGTAAACACTTAAGCATTTGGGCTCCTTTCCTCAAATTTGTCACCTTTCATTATTCTATATCCACAAACAAAGCTAATCCCCTCCATTATCCTTTTTCCTTCTGGTTGTAATTTTTTTATTTTTATTATCCCTTTTCCTGTAGCAACCTCAATCCCCTCCTTATCCCAGCCAATAATTTGTGAAGGAAGAAATTCTGTATCTTTTTCTATTACTTTTGCCTCAAAAATACGTATTCTTTTCTTTTTATAAAAAGTATAAGCCACCGGCCACTTTTTAAAGGCACGAATTAGATTATAGATTCTTTCTGCAGGCAAATGCCAGTTAATTTTTGCCTCTTCTTTTCTTATTTTAGGAGCATAAGAAACTTTACCCTTTTGAGGAGAAAAACTAATTTTGTCTTCTTTTATAAAAGAGACAACCTCTTTCAGTGCTTTGAAAGCTTTTAGAGTTAATTTAGAAAAAAGAGTGAAATAATCATCTTCAAAATCAATCCTTACTTTTTCCTGTAAAGCTATAGGACCAGCATCTATCTCTTCAGTCAATTTGAAAATAGTGACTCCAGTTTCTTTTTCTCCTTCAAGTAATGCTCTTTCAATAGGAGCTGCTCCTCGATATTGAGGAAGCAGGGAGGGATGAATTCCTAAATTTAATTTGGCCGAATTCAAGAAAAAAGGAGGAATTCTTTTTCCATATCCAACAACAAGAATTAAATCTATATCTTTATCTTTTATCTTTTTGTAAAATTCCTCATCAAGTGATGAAGGAGTTAAAACCTTAAGATTATTTTCCTGAGCAAATTTTTTAACTGGAGTGGGTAAAATTTTCAATCCTCTTTTTTGAGGTTTGTCAGGAGCAGAGATAACCATTACAATTTCTAAAAGATTCTCTTTTAAAATCTGTTCAAGTATTTTTTGAGAAAATTCATCACAGCCAAAATAAATAGTCTTCATCTTATACTTATAGCAATTTTGGTTGTGCCTTTCCGGAAAGATGCCATTATTTTCTCCGCTTCTCTTATTAATCTTTCTTTATCCTGAGACTTAACTACTATTGTATAATAAAATTTATTTGTTTTGCAAAAAGGATACTCTTTAAGTGGCCCGAAAACCTGCAATTTTTCATCTTTGTTGAGAATATTATAAATTTTTTCTGCCTTTTCATAAAGAATATCTTTATTTTTTGCCCGCAGAGTAATTTTTGCCAGATATATGAAAGGAGGTAATTTAATCTCTTTTCTTAAAGAAAGTTCTTTATTATAAAATCTACGCCAGCTTTTTTCCAATACTTGCCAAAGATAAAATGATGAAAGATTGGTAAAAACTAAAACCTCCTCCTTGGTCAGAAAGCTTATACGTTTAAGATAAAGATATAATCTGAATACTGCTTCAAAGTCTAAACAGGAAAGTAATAACTCACTATTTAAAACCAAACTTTTATCAAAAGAATCTTTTTTATAAAGAGGAGTATCTAAAATACTGTAATTTGTGAAAACAAAATTTCCTGAAGCAAAAGAATCTTTTATCTGAGGAGAAATTTTTTTCAAATACGAAGAAATTCTTTCTCCTCCTACTCCTAAAGGAACTAAATAAGTGGAAGCACATTTTTTACATTTACCTGTAGCAATCTCTTGATATCCACAGAAAGGACATATCAATTTATTTTTCTCCTGAGAGAATCGTAAAGGAGAACAATTTTTAGGACAGTAATATAAGTAACCACACTCAGTACACCTAAGAAGTGGAGAAAAACCTTTACGAGGAAAAAAAATAGAGACTTTTTCTTGAAAAGATGCTGATTTTCTCAAAATTTCACAGATTAAAGGATTAACTTTTAAGGAGTATTTGCGAGAAATAATACTTTGTATATTTATTACCTTTATCTTTTTTTTTCTTGTTCCTTTTTTCTCTATCAGTTTAACCTTTTTCTCTTTAATCATCTTAAACAGTTTGAGAGAAGGAAAATCGGCACTTAAAATAAGAGGAATTTTCATCATTCTTGCCAGTAAAAAAGCAATATCTTGAAGTTCATAAAAGGGTTTTTCAGGATGAAAATAAAAAGGTGAGTTTTCTTCTTCTATGACTATTAGTCTTAAATCTGAAGGAAAATAAAAAATTCCTACTTTTGTAGATAAAATAAAGACATTTCCTTTCTTTATTCTTAGCCATTGATTAAGAAATTCTCTTCTCTTCTGCTGGGCATGAATAATAACAAACTCTTTATTAAAAGTTTTTCTTAAAATTTTTGAATATTCTTCTAAGTAAGCTAAGGAAGGAAAACAGAAAATTACTGAGCCTGTTTTTTCTGCCTTTTTAATTTTTTCTTCATAAATCTTTAATCTTTCCTCGAAGCTATTTGCTTTTACATAAATAGTTTCGAAATTCTCTGAAGATACAAATTCTTTTTTTTCTTCTATCTCTATTTTTTTTCTTTTTCTTAAAAATGAAGGCACCATCAAAAAAGTTAGCTCTCCTAAAGAATAAGGATAGTTTTTCTTAAGAAGATAAGCGAAATCCAGCTGGAATTTGCTTAAAGTGGAAGAGTTTCTATCCAAAACTTCTTCAACAAGTTTTAATTTTTTTATACTTGTTTTTTTAATATTCTCCTCAACCACTATTCCCACCATCTTTTTTTTATTTAATTCTGCCCAAACTCTTTTACCTAAAAGTTTATTTTCATTACTTAAATAAACAAATTCTTTCTCTATTGCCAGATTAAAAACTATCTTAACTATCATACCTAAAGTTTTTCAATCTTTTCCTTAATGATCTCTGTCGCTTCAGAAAGAGAAGGAAATCTTTTTAAAATTGAAGAATAATTATTTTTAACATAATAAATCTTTTCTATAAGCTCAAAAACACTATTTACTCTAAAAGCTACTTCTAATTTTTCTAAAAATTTAAAGTTTTCCTCCTCTTGTCCTAAAATAAAATGTGGAATAATTAAAGGTTTTTTTAAAAAAAGAGCCTCAAAAGATGTTACTCCTCCAGGTTTTGTAACAATAAGCAGAGAAATCGCCATCAACTCCCAAATTTTTTCGTAATAAGAAATCAATTTTAAAGATTCGTCAATCTCTTTAATTTTATTTTTTCCATAAATTACAATAATATTAAAATCTTTTTTCAATTCGGCTATCGCTTTTTTTAGAAAGGGAATATTTTTTCCATAGTTAAAAAAAAGAAGAATCTCTTTTTTGTTCTCAGGAAAAAACTTTCTTTTTAATTTTTCTTTATCTATTTTTTTAAAAAAGCCTTCTCTTAAAGGAAATCCACTCACAACTATCTTATCTTTTTCTGCTCCTAACTGAGCTAATTCATCTTTTGTCTGAGGAAAAGCAACAAAATATAAATCAACACTTTTCTCTTTCCATATAGGATGCACTCCAAAATCGGTAATAATTACCATATTCTTAAGAGATTTTTTTTTCTTAAGTAAACCGACCAAGGGAGGAATGAAAAAATGTGTAGAGATAATTACTTCAAAACCTGAAGAAGAAAGGAATTTTAAAAATTTTTTAAAAATAATTCTGTGCCAGAGATAAATAAACTTTAAAAAAAACCTATTTTTACTTAAATTAAAAAGTATCTTCCACAAAAAAATTGCTTTCTGAATAATAAAATTATATCCTTCAGAATAAAATAATTTAAAAAAAGGAGGACAATAATCTAAAATATCATAAGCAGGAATATTAAATCTCTCTTTTAATCCATAAGCTATTTTTTTATGCCCCTCACCACAAGAGGCATAAAAAACAACCCATTTATCTGGAGACTTTTCCATATACTAAAGGCCCCTCTATTTTTTCTATTCTTACTTTAACAATTTCACCTAAGGGCAGGTTTTCTTTTACATACACCCTTATATAATTTTCTGTATAACCACATACATAATCTTTCTTTTTCTCTTCTACAACCATATGAAGTCTTTTACCTAAAAATTTCTTCTTATATTCATAAGAGAATTTTTCTGTCAATTCTTTTAAAATCTTATATCGTTCTTTTGTCTTTATCTGCATCTCTTTACTTATTTTTATATTCTCAAAAACAGTGTGAGGACGGGCGGAAAAACTAAATATATGCATACGCATAGGTCTTATTTCTTCTAAAAACTTTACTGTATTAGAAAAATGCCTATCTTCCTCATAAGGAAAACCAACCATAATATCACATGTTATACTTACTAAAGGATTAATTCTGCGTGCTTTTTTAACTATTTCTTTATACAAAGAAACGCTCTCTTTTTTATTCATCAATCTTAAAATCTGGTCATCTCCACTTTGAAAAGGAAGATGCAGGTGAGGACATAATTTTTCATTTTTGAAAAGCTCTAAAAGTTCATCACTGATATAAGCTGGTTCAAGAGAGCTTAAACGTAATCTTTGTAGTGTCTTAATTTTTAAGATATCTTTGATTAAAGAAACTAAATCCTCACCTCTTTCTTTTCCATATAAAGCTAAATTTATCCCACAGAGAACAATTTCAGAATGTCTGAGGGATAATCTTTCTATCTCTTCCAAAACATCTTCTTTTGGACGTGAAGTAGATCTTCCTCGAAAATAGGGAATCTCACAGAAACTGCAGAAATTATCACATCCATCCTGAATCTTTACAAAAGCACGCTGATTAAAAAAATGGGTAATTTTTAAACTCCAGATCCCTCCATCTTCACTTTCTTTTCCTAAAATTTTTTCTGGCAGAAGATGTTTTTCTTGCGGAGAAAGAATAAAGTCCACATCCATTTTTTTCAACTCTTCCCAGCCATCTTTTACCATACATCCAACAACTGCTATTTTTGCTTGGGGGTTTTCTTTTTGAGCTTTCAAAATAGCTTCTTTTGATTTAATATAAGCTTTGGAGGTTACCGCACAGGTATTTATTACATAAAGATGAGGGTCTTTATCAGCAATTTTAAATCCGTATTTTAAAAATTTCTCTTTTAAAGCTTGTGTCTCGTATTGATTTACTTTACACCCTAAGGTTATGAATTTAACTTTTTCCACCATCTATAAAATATCTAATTAATCCCACCAAAAAAATAGCGGCAGTCTCAACCCTTAAAGTATAAGAAGATAATTTAAGAAAAGAGAAATTTTCTTCTTTTAACAGTTTATATTCTTCTTCAGAAAAATCTCCCTCTGGACCTACTATCAGAAGTATATTTTTATCTTTCTTTGTTATTTTTATATTATATTCTCCTTGCAGAGAGGCAACAATTTTTTTATCATATCTATTCTCTTTAATAATCTCCTCTAAATACTGTGTTTTCTCTAAAGAAGGAATCCAAACTCTGTTTGATTGACGGGCAGCTTCAATAATGATTTTCTGCCAACGTTCATAATAAAGAGAGGAGGGAGGAATACGCATGATGGTTCTCTGTGATATAAAAGGCAAAAACTTATTTACTCCTAATTCTGTAGCCTTCTCTAATATAAATTCTATCCTTTCTTTTCTGAAGAGGGGAAAGGCTAAAAAGATTTTAATTGGAGAGGAAGGAATTTTTCTTTTTAGTTCTATTTTTTTAATTTTAAGATAATCTTTTTTTATCTGAATAATTTCAAATAAATATTCTTTTCCCTCTCCATCAAAAACAAGTAATTTATCTTCTTTAGAAAGTCTTAAAACATTTTTTATTTTATTGATAATTTTTTTATCTTTTACTTCTATCTCCTCTCTTATCTGAGAAGAGGGAAGATAAACACGCGTAAGATTCATATATCCTGAAATATGTTTTTTAAGGAGAGAATTCTTTTTCTGAAAAAACTAAAGCAGTAAATTTATAAATTATTACATCTTTATCATTATAAGCTGTAGGAGGAAGTCCTGCTTTAAGACATAAATGCTCTAAGTAAGTCTTTTTATCCCAGCCGTATTCGGTAGGAACTTGGGGAAGTAAAAGTCCTGAGTAAAATCCTTTCTGAATCATGAGCCCATCTCTTCCCACAACAATTTCATCTAAACTCTTTATTTTTTCAAAAGGAGAAAGAACCGAAATTTCAATCTCTATATCTTTAAGCTCAGAAAAACTTACCGGTCTAAAACGTGGATCAGAAGTAGCTGCCTCTATTGCCATTTGTGAAACTGCTAAATATAAAGGAGTGTCAGCAACAATTCTTCCAATACAACCGCGAAGTTCTCCATTCTTTTTCAAGGTAACAAATACACCTCTTTTCTCTTTTAATTTTTCTGATTCAACTTTAAACTCAGGGATTTTTCCTTCTTTAAGATAACTTTCTAAAGTTTGACGAGCAATCTTAAGGAGGATTTTCTTTTCTTTCTCATTCAAACTATAATTCATTGTTTCCCCCTCCTCTTTTTTATAAGCAACTGCACTTAAATATCCTACAACTCTATTTCTATCTCCGGCAGTATCTCCAGAATTAGCATATTTAAGTATCTTGATTTCACCTTCTGTCTTTTTTACATAAAGAAGAAAAGTAATTAAAGGATAAATTCCACAAGCACGCATTTTTCCTAATTTATAATCTATCCATAAAGCATCCGTATCCTTCTTTTTTATATATTTTATCGTTTGAGCATCTATTCTTTTTGCCTCAAGATAAGGATGGTAATGAGATAAATCTGTAGAAACAATTACAATGATATTCTTTATTTTTGCAATCTCTTTCAATTTCTCTGCCAATTTTTCTAAATTTTGGTAAGTATTTTCTCCAAAAATCAAGGGAACAATTTTTGTATTATTTATGCTTTTTATCAAAAAAGGAAGCTGAACCTCAATTGAATGTTCTTTAAAAAAATACTCCTTCTTATTTTTTACAAATTCCAATTCTTCTATTTTTTGAGAAATTTCCTCATCTATCTTTAAACTTCCCAGAGGCACTTTAAACTCTCCTTTATCCCAGATAGCTACTCCCTTAAAATAATAACGATGCGAAGGTCCCATAATAATTGCTGTATCAAATTTTTTATCCTTTAAAACTTTATAAGAGTAAGCAGCTACATCTGCAGAAAAAATGTAACCAGCATGAGGAGAGATTATTCCTAAAACTTTTCCTTTAAGGTGTGGCACTTTAATAGAGACAAGAAGGTTATCAATTAAAGAAGATAACTCCTTTTTCCTTTCAGGATAGAATAATCCAGCGAATTCAAAATTTTTAACTTCCTGAGCAAATAAAAGATTTAAAAGAGAAAAATAAATAATTAAAAGTCTTATCATTTTAACCTGAATACAATTCCTTGTTTATCTTCATAAAGAATTTCAAAATGCTTCTTATCTTCTTTTATCCTTTTATAAATACCTGCACTTTTCCTTGCATAACCATATTTTACCTTAAACACTTTTTTTAAAACCTCCCAGCTATTAATAATTTTACCATATCCTAAATCTGAATAAATATAATATTTTTTAGAATCCCTTGCCCACATAAAAATGGGATCTAAAACTACAAAGTATTTATTTTTGGGATTCATACAGATAAAGAAAGGCGAATCGCTCCAATAAGCATGATAAATTAATTCTCCTTCAGGAATATTTTTTCTCATCCAATAGGCTACTCGTTGATAGTGAAGATTTCTTTCAATTGTAGATTTTACAAAGGATGTAAAGGAATTATAGTAATAATGAGTAAGTAATTCAAAAAGAGATAATCCTATTACAAGAATAAGAGAATACAAAAGAATCTTTTTAAGTTTTATTTTCCTATAGTTATCTTTTAAATAGAAAACAATAAAAAGAGTTATAAAAATTACTGCTGGATACCAAAAGCGATAGGAAAATATACCTAAGAAAGAATAAAAAGAAGCTCCTGTAAAAAAACATAGAGTATCCAAACTGAGTTTTTGAGGAAAAATTAAATAGTGGAAAATAATGGCAATTAAAGAAAGAAAAATAAGAAGATTCTTTATAAAAAGTTCGTTAGTCAAAACAGGAAAAAGCTCGAGACCTAATTTTAATACTTCTCCTAAATCCAAGAAGCTAAATAAAGGAACAACTATTCCATTAAAATAAAAAATTAAAAGAAAATTACCTGTTCCTTGAGGATGGATTAATATTGCTATACTCATTCCTAAAACCACTCCCAGAATATTTTTGAAAAAAAACTCTTTGTTTTTTAAGTATCTTAATGACTCTATCAAAATAGCAAAAACTAAAGCAAGAGGAAAAGAAAGATGAGAGAGAACAAAAATGAAAGAAACAGCCGCCACCTTTATCCATTTCTTCTCCAGTAGAAAATAAAAAATTAAAAGCGTTAAGATATTAGCCAAAATTTGAGGTCTTAAATAAAGCCAGTAATTAAGAAAAGATAAAGAAAAAAAAGGTAAAAGAAGAGAGAGAATTAATAAAGAAGGAGAAAGTTTCCTTTTAAAAATTAAAACGAAAATAATAAGATATAGAAAATTTAAAAAGATTACTCCATATTTGCCTCCTGATATTAGAGGTAAATAGGTAAAAGGAATTAGAAGTAGATGAAAAAGAAGGCTTTTGTCTGCAAATACATGTTTAAATATAGAAAATTGCGTCCAATCAAATTCTCTAAATAACCCCTTGCTTTTATATAATTGAGCTATCTTTATATGATAGTAACTATCAATACCATACAAAGTAGGAGAAAGAAATTGAAGAAAATAAGAAAAAAATAAAAGAAAAAGGAGAACAGAGGTTATTTTTAATATATCTAAACTTTTCACTAAATCTTTATCATTGCTTCTCTTTCTTCTCCTACACTTATATAACTAATTTTACGCTGAATAAATTTTTCTATTGTGCGAATATATCTTTTTGCCTGATGAGGTAAATCTTCAAATTTTCTTACTTTCTCCAAAGAAGTTTTCCATCCATAAATTTCCTTATATATAGGCTCAACTGAAGAAAAATTATAAGGAAACTCTTTTAAAACTTTGCCTTTTTCTTTATATCCTACACAAAATTTAATCTTTTTTAAATCATCTAATACATCCAACTTTGTAATTATTACCTCACTTATATTATTCAGAATAACGGCTCTCCTAAGCATTACCAAATCAAGCCAGCCGCATCTTCTTACTCTTTGGGTAGTAGCTCCAAATTCTCTACCCCTTTCACGCAGTTTCTCCCCTAACTTTCCTCCAATTTCTGTAGGAAATGGACCTTCTCCTACTCTTGTAGTATAAGCCTTAGAAACTCCGATTATTTTATGAATGGGAATAAATGAAGCGCCCGAACCTAAGGAAGCATTTAAGGACAAAGTAGAAGATGAAGTCACAAAAGGATATGTTCCAAAATCAATATCTAAAAAGGTACCTTGGGCTCCTTCAAAAAGAAAACTTTTCTTTTTTACTTTAAGAAAAAAATCTATCAAATCCGTAGTAAAGGGTTTAAGGAATTCGGCATAATAAGAATAATCCTGATAAATTTTTTTGAAAGAAAAAGGTTGAGTTTTGTATACTTTTTTAAACAAAGCATTTTTTTCTTTAAGATTATCTTTTAACTTTAAAGAAAATACCTTAGGATTAATAAGATCAATCAGTCTTATTCCACAGCGAGAAATTTTATCTGCATAACAAGGTCCAATTCCTCTTTTTGTCGTTCCAATTTTTATTTTTCTTCTTTTTTCTCGTAAAGCATCAATTATTTTATGATAAGGAAGAATTATATGAGAAAGGAGAGAAATCTTAAGATTGTGAGGACTAACTTCAATTCCTTCTTTACGTAAAAAGGTAATCTCCTCAATCAAAACTTGAGGGTCAATTACCACACCATTTCCAATTACACAGATTTTGTTTTTTCTTAAAATTCCTGAAGGTATAAGATGGAAAATAAATTTTTTCCCATTTACTACCACTGTGTGTCCGGCGTTATTCCCCCCCTGAAATCTTACAATTATATCGGCATTTTGAGAAAAATAGTCAATAATCTTACCTTTGCCTTCATCTCCCCACTGTAATCCTACAACTACTATATTCATTATTTTAACTACTCGGGAGGTTGCATAGTGAAAAGTTTCTGTGCGATTTCAGGATACTGGGCAATGAATTTCAATTCATCTTCAACTAAAGGTTTTTGGTTATGGACATTAGCAAATCTGACTAATTCTAAAATTCTTCTTGCTTCATTCTCATCTTTAAATCTTATCTCCAGATTTTCATAAACATTTCTAAATCCTTTAATCCCTGAATATTCTCCTACAGTAATCTTTCTTCCTGTTTCAATTATCTCTGGTTCTCCTCTTCCTAACTCTTCAAAATCATAAAGTTCATAATTTCTTCTGTCCTTCAAAGCTCCATCAGCATGTATTCCTGATTCATGAGCAAAAGCATTAGCTCCCACCCCTGGTTGGTTTATAGGAATAGGAATATCAAAAGCATAAGCAGCATATTTGCATATTCTCCAACTCATCTTTAAATCTATATTTTCATCTAAAGGATAATCTTGCATGCCACTACCATATTTGATTGCCAAAATAACACTTACCAAATCTGCATTTCCCGCTCTCTCTCCCACTCCATTTATACATGTATTTATATAGGCATCCACGCCGCTATCTATACAGGCTTTAGCTCCAGCAATTGAGGAAGCTACTGCTAATCCTAAATCATTATGACAGTGAAGTTCTATAGGAATTTTAACTTTTTCTAAAATCTTACAGATTCTTTCATAAATAGTAAAAGGAGTGTCAAACCCTAAGGTATCACAATAACGAAATCTATCTGCACCCACCTCTTTAGCTGCAGAGACAAACTCTGTTAAATATTCCATTCTTGAACGGGAGGAGTCTTCTGCATTTACTCCCACAGTTTCAGCGCCTAACTCCTTTGCTGTTTTTACCGCCTCCTGCATACTTTTTATCACTGTATCATAATCTAACTTCCCTCTAAATTTATATTTAATCATTTGATCTGAAGTTGAGATAGATACATTAAGATGTTTAAGCTTAGGAACATTTTTAAATGCTAATTCCACATCCTGTTTTATTGCCCTCACCCATCCAGATAGTCTTAATCTTTTTATTACTCCCTTTTTTTGCAATTCTAAATTAGCATTAAGATAATTTATCTCGTGATTGGTAGTAGGAAAGCCAAATTCACTCTGAAAAATACCCATTTTATCAAGATATAAATTAATCATTGTTTTCTGAAGTTTAGAAAGACAAATTCGTGAAGTCTGAACTCCATCACGATTAGTCACATCAATTATATAAATTTTAGCCATCCTTCCCCCTTTCCAGTTCCTTAACATATCTCAATAACTTTTCCAAATCAGAATAAGAAGGATTAATTAGTTGAAAAAGAGCGCAATTATTTACCAGAATCGCTATGCCTCTATTTATTTTTAACTCCGTGCGTAACTTCTTTTCTTCTTCTAAATAATCCTTAACCTTTTTGCTCTCTATAAATTTTTTAATTTTATCTAAACTCATCCCTTCTTCCTCTATTAAATCAATCCACCAACTTGAGTTAATATTCTCCAAGCGTTTTGAAAGATAAGAGAAGAATCTATCCGGATAAAGAAATTTTATAGCGATTAATCTCTCTACCTCTTCTTGAATAAATTCTTCTTCTTTATCCTTTAAAATAAAGTGTAGATGTAAAGAATAACCCTTTTCTTGAGAAAGCTTTTTTATCATTTTTAATAAAGAGAGTAAATTTTTATCTGTAAGATGAAAAAACAGATCAATTTTTGCTTTAATAAATTTCCTTTCTAAAAAAATATTTATTCCACTTATTTTTTCTTTTAAAAGATACTTGTCTTTTCTCTTCTCAAAAAGAGTGGAAATACGCGGAAAAAACTCTTCTTTTTCTATATCGGAAGAGAAAATAAAGGCAGGCAAAGTTTTAATTTTATATTTTTTTATTAACTCTTTTGCTTCCTTTTCTTTATAATCACGATAAGAAAAGTTCCATTTTGAATAAAATTTTTTAAGAAATTTTTCGGTTATCTGAGGTGTACAAAAAGGGCATTTTTTATCTGTTATCACCTCTACTTTAAAAGATTTCTCCTCCTCACAGAAGGCTTTTAAAGTAGCTTTATTCTTGCATTTTGCAGGTTTTTTTAAAAGAAGATGGCAATCTTCATCCGAGAAGCAGATAGGAATTATTTTTTTTATTTCTTTGTCTTCAACAACTTCATGCGAAAGTTTTATCTCTTTAAATTTTGAATCTATTATTCCCCCTTTTTCATCAAATTTAAATTTTATCATTCTTATTGATTTTCCTTGATAAGTAGGTTTAACAATTATCACTTCGTCAGTCTTCTTGAAAGGAATCTGAGATATTCCAAATCCAGTAGAGATAATCAAATTTATCTTTTTACTGAATTGTTTAGCAATTTGTGCATTTAAATCATCACGTAGGTTTGAGAGGAGAATAACAAAATTTACCTTTTTTCTTTCTAATAAATGCAGGTATTTTTTAAGTATCTTTTCAGTTTCTTCCCAATCAAAAGAAGAAGTATACACTAAACATAAAATACCAACTTTTATTTTGTCTACTTTTTTTATAAGAAAAGGATGAGTGCCTCTTAAGCGAAGATTTGTAGAGACAAAATCAAGGGAACTTTTTCTTATTATCTTCTTAAGAAACTCTTCTCCCAAAGCAAAGTCAGTCTCTGCCAGTCCTACTACATCGTAATCTAACTTTCTTAAAGCTTTAAGATAAAAAACCGTTCTTTTTTTATCTAAATCCTCATTTAGACTAAACTCATCAAAAAAAGAACCTGCAGAAAATCCTCCTGCTTCAATTACAATTATGTTTTTCTCTTTCTTTTTTAATTCCTTTAGTATTGTAGCACGTCGGGTTATCCCTCCTTGAGAAGTAAGATGTTCTCCATAAGGATATAGAGAAGCAAAGGTATTACCTGTATAAACAATGGTTAACTCTTGGGCAAAGATAAAAAAAGAGGAAAGGAAAATAAAAAATAAAAATAATTTCTTCATAGTTTTACCAATTTTACAGAAATAATATGAGGAGCATTTTTTATCTCTCTTAATATCTCCTGCGAAACTAAAGAATCAACATTAAGAACAGTTAAAGCTACATCTTGAGGAGCACGCCTCCCCAGACTCATTCCTGCAATATTAATATTTTCTTTTCCTAAAAGAGTTCCCAGCATCCCCACAACTCCTGGTTTATCCCAATTAAAAATCACAAGCATATACTTAGAAGGAGTGATTTCTATATGAAAGTTATCTAATTTTACTAAACGAGGTTCTCTATTAGAAAAAAGAGTACCCTCCAAAATTTTTTTCTGTTTATCAGTAATTATCTCTACCCTTACTAAATTAACATACTCCTCCTCTTGTGGATTTTTCACCTGTTCCACCTTTATTGCTCTCTCCTTGGCTATCTGTAAAGCATTAACTAAATTCACCTCTTCTTCTTCCAATATTTGAGAAAGATAACCTCTCATAAATGACATACTTAAAGGATCTACCTTTAGGGAGGCAATCTCTCCATAATAACTTAACTTTACAGAGTTTGTTCTTCCCTCTATAAGTTGAGAGATGAATTTTCCCATACTTTGAGTAAGTTCCATATAAGGTTTTAAAATCCGATAGACTTCTGGATCAACCTGAATATAATTTACAGCATTCTTTATCGCTTTTCCCAAAAGCGCATCACAAATGCAAGTCGCTATCTCTTTTGCTACATTAACCTGAGCCTCATAGGTTGTAGCCCCCAGATGTGGAGTAACTACTACATTATCTAAATCAAGAAGAGGAGAATTAAAAGGAGGTTCTTGTTGAAACACATCTAAGGCTGCTCCAGCAATCTTTTTCTCTTTAAGTGCTTTGTATAAATCCCCTTCATTAATAATTCCTCCTCGTGCGCAATTAATAATAAAAGCAGACTCTTTCATCATCTCTAATTTTTCAAAAGTAATCAAATTCTTTGTCTCCTCAGTTAAAGGAACGTGAATAGTAACAAAATCAGAATTTTTAAGTAATTCTTCTAACTCTACCAATCTAACTCCTATGCTTTCAGCTACTTCTGCTGAAATAAAAGGATCATAGGCTAAAACCTTCATTCCAAAACTGATTGCTCTTTTTGCCACCTCTTTCCCAATCCTTCCCAGACCTATAATTCCCAAAACTTTACCATAAAGCTCTGTGCCTTTAAATTGAGAACGATTCCATTCTCTTCTTTTTAAAGAATTATTTGCTAAAGGAATTTTTCTTGCCAAAGATAGCAAAAGAGCAAATGTATGCTCACAGGTAGAGATAGTATTTGCTCCCGGAGCATTCATAACAATTATACCTTTTTTTGTAGCTTTTTCTACATCAATATTATCTACCCCTACACCTGCTCTTCCAATAAACTTTAGCCTTTCTGCCTTCTCAATAATCTCTGCATCTATTTTCGTTTGACTCCTTACAATCACAGCATCATAATCCTTAATAATTTCCTTTAAATCATCTCTATCTATTCCAAATCGGCAATCTACTTCAATTCCTGCATTCTCCAATATCTTTATTCCTTCCTCAGATAATTTATCGCAAATAAGAACTTTATACATTCAAAGTCTCCTGTATTATTTTAGAAGATATACCTTTTTCAAAATTCTTATACCCTAACTCTTCCAGACTTTTTTCCAAAAAAGAAAAACATATGATCAAATCATCCCTATCAATTGCTCCCATATGAGCAATACGAAAGATTTTATCTTTAAATTCTGCCTGTCCCTGAGCAATACTTATTTTATATTTTTTTCTTAAAAGTTTAACTAAATCACCTGCTTTAATATCAGAAGGAACATTTATTGCTGTAACTGAATTTGAAGGCCTTTTAGAAAAAAGAGTAAGACCTAAAGAAAGAGCTGCCTTTCGTGTAGCAGAAGCTAAAAGAGAAAATTTCTTCCATCTTTGTTCAACCCCTTCTCTTATTATCATCTCCAAAGCAGTCTTTAAAGCTATAATAAGAGAAACAGAAGGGGTAAAAGGAGTATCATTGTTAAAATAACTTTTTAATGCTTTTTTTAAATCAAAATAATATCTGGGTAAATCAGAATTATTCATAAATTTTTCTGCTTTAGAAGAGATACTTATAAAAGATAAACCCGGAGGAAGCATCAAGCCTTTCTGGGAAGCTCCCACAACCACATCTACACCCCATTCATCAGTAAGAAGCTCATCCTGTCCTAAACCACTGATAGCATCAACAATTAAAAGTATATCTTTATTTTTAACCAAAGAGGCTATCTCTTTAATATTATACACCGTTCCTGTGGAAGTCTCACACAGAGTGGTAAATATTGCTTTTATATCTTTATTTTTTTTCAAAAGTTCATCTAAAACATCCAAAGAAGGGGCCTCTCCCCAATTTAATTTGTACTCCACCACATCTAATTTATAACTCTGAGTAATTTCCCTCCAGCGTTGACCGAACTTTCCTCCATTAATTACAATAACTTTATCTTTATAAGATAAAAAATTACTTACTGCTGCCTCCATTGCTCCTGTGCCAGAAGAGGTAAAGATTATTACAGGATTTTCTGTGCAGAATATCTTCTTAAGATTTTGATGCACCTCTTTTAAAATATCTCTGAATTCTTGTGTGCGATGATGAATAATCTCTTTAGCTAAAATCTCTCTTATTGAGGAAGGAACATAAGTAGGTCCAGGAGTTAATAAATATTTTTTCATTCTTCCTTTTTAGATTTCAATTTTGTAGAAACAATAACCTCATCCACTATTCCATATTCTTTTGCCTCCTCAGCACTCATAAAAAAATCTCTATCAGTATCTTCTCTAATTTTTTCTATTGGCTTGCCTGTATGCAGACTTAAAATCTCGTTAACTTTTTCTCTTAATCTTAAAATCTCTTTTGTCTGACGAGAAATATCCTCAGCAGATCCCTGTACTCCTCCCCACGGCTGATGAATCATTATTCTTGAGTTAGGCAAAGCAAATCTTTTCCCTTTTGTACCACTTGCCAAAAGCAAAGCTCCCAGACTTGCTGCCTGTCCCACACAGTAAGTAGCTACATCACATTTTACAAATTGTATGGTGTCATAAATAGCTAATCCGGCGGTAATCACTCCTCCCGGGGTATTAATATAAAGATTAATATCCTTATTTACATCCTCCATCTGCAAAAAAAGCATCTGAGCAATCACTACATTAGCTACATTATCATCAATAGGTGTGCCGATAAAAATAATTCTATCTTTTAAAAGGCGAGAATAAATATCATAAGCACGTTCTACTCTTCCGGTTTGTTCAATTACAATTGGCACATATGTTTGATTTTTCATTTTTCCTCCTTTATTAGGTATACTGAGCAAAACTTAAAATATAATTCATTACCACATTATAGAAAGAATCCCTATCAACTTTTAAATTCTCTCTTTGAGCAATTGCTTCCAGAATATAGAATAATTTTATTCTTTCAAAGGCATAAGGTCTAAGTTTTTTTTCTAAGTCTTCTCGATATTTATTCAAATCTTCTAAAGAAAATCCTTGCAATTGTAATCTTTTTATTTCTGTCTCTACCAATCTTTCCAAGAATTCCTGTGTGGCTTTGGGAGGTACTTCCACTCTTATTTTTTTAAGAAGATAACTAATTATCTGGTTTTCAAGATCCTTTCTTCTTTCTTCCAATTTTTTATTTTTAACATCATTTTTTAAAGCCTCTTTAAAAGAATCTATATCTTTATATCCATACCATCTTGCTACATATTCCTTATCAATCTTTCTTCCCACAATTTTGCTTATATCTTCTTGCATTACACTTATTATCTTTTCTATCTCTTTCTCATTTATCTCTATTTTTTTCTCTTTTAATTTAATTCCTTTATAAATTTCCTCATTTATCTCAATTTGAGGCTTTATCTCCACCTCTATAGAAAAACTTAATTTATTATCTTTAAGCTCAACATCAAATATTCTGGGTAAAGAGACAGGAATAAATTTATTCTCTTTAATTACCTTTTCATAATAAGTAGGCAGAGCCCATTCTAAAAATTTTTCCTTTAAAAAATCCCTGTAATGTCTTTCTAAAACCTCAAGAGGAGCACAACCTTTTCTGAAACCAGGAATTTTTAATTCTTTTGCTAAATCTTTATAAATCCTTTCTCTGTCTTTTTTTAAACAGGTTTCTTCTACTTCTACTTTAATTATTCTTCTTACCTCACTTAATTTTTTAATCTCTACCTTCATGCTACATTTTAAAATCTTTTCCTAAATAAATTTTTCTTGCCTGAGGGTCATTTATAAGATCAAAAGAGTTTCCCCAGATGAGAATTTTTCCTTCATAAATTAAATAGGCACGGTCCGTAATAGAAAGTGTCTCTCTTACATTGTGATCCGTCAAAAGAATCCCCAATCCTTTTCTCTTTAATTCTTTTATTAATTCTTTTGCTTCCTCAACCACAATAGGGTCAATTCCCGAAAATGGCTCATCTAAAAGAAGAAAAGAAGGATTGGTAACTAAACTGCGAGTGATTTCTAAACGTCGCATTTCTCCTCCGCTTAAAGTATAAGCTTTATTTTTCCGTAAATGTTCTATTCTTAATTCTTTAAGGAGTGTGTTGAGACGCATTTCTCTTTCTTTTTTGGACAAAGGTAAAGTTTCCAGTATCGCCATAATATTTTCCTCCACCGTAAGATTTCTAAACACAGAAGGTTCCTGAGAAAGGTATCCTAATCCTAAACGGGCTCGTTTATGAATAGGAAGATGGGTAATATCCTGATGGTCAAAAAATATTTTTCCTTCATCTGGACTAACGATACCTGCAATCATATAAAAACAGGTAGTTTTTCCTGCGCCATTGGGTCCCAAAAGACCTACAATTTCACCTCTTTTTATAGAAAAAGTAACTCCATTTACCACTTTTTTTCCATTATAACTTTTGCTAAGATTTTCAACTTCCAATAAAGTCATTGCTTGGGGAAAATAACTAAACGCGGACTTCCTTCTAAAATAATTTTTTTCTCTTTATCTAAATAAATAGCCCTTTCTGCAAAACTAATATTACCCTCTCTTTCAATCTTCACATTACCTTCGCAAACTATTTTGATTATTGTTTGGTTATTTTTATCAAAATAAACAATTCCTTTATCCGCCTCAATCTTTCCTTCTTCTGAAGTTACAACAACATTTTTATTAAAAACAGCTTTAGCCTGATTATAATCAATTTCCAAGGGACCTGAGCAGGTTATCACAACTTTATCATCTTTTTGGTAAAGGTTAACTTTTACTTCTTTTTGAAAATTTACTTTTTTTAAATTCTCCTCCGCCTTTAAACCCTTGGCTATAATTTTTAGATTATCTCTTTCCAACTTTACTTTATCTTCGGTGAACAATAGATTATCTTTCCACGCTAAAGAAGATGAAAACAAACTTATTCCATCACTGGTCTTTACTCTTACATTATCTTTAAGATACACTTCTTTCATTGGTTTTATAATTCTTCCCTTATCAGATTTCAAATTAATAGTCCTATTCTTTAAAAAATACTTAGCTTTTAAATTTTCTATCTCTACATATTTATTAAAAACCAAAGCCTTTTTGCCTTTCAATTCCCATTTTTTCTCTTCTTTAGACCAGTCAGAAAGATAAAATTCTCTTATTTGCTGTTGTGCAAAATTAAAAGTAACAAAGCTAAATAAAAACAAAGATAATAAAAATCTACGAGTATAACAATATACCATGCTTCTTTATAATGTCAAATTATATTTTCTGATATATACGATTCTCCATATCTATCTCTTTAAAGATTAATTTTGCCTCACGCATAAGTGTTTCGGTTTTGCCTATGACTAAATAACCTTCTTTTTTTAAGGAATAATAAAATTTATTCAGAATTTGCTCCTGTAAAGGTTTTGTAAAATAAATAAAAACATTACGACAAATAATTAAATCTACTCCTTTGATAGTTTCTTGAGAGGTTAAATCTAAATATTTAAACCTTACTGGTTTTTTAACTTCTTCCTTTAAGAAATATTTACCTTGAGAAAACTCAAAATAACGATTTAAAATATCTTCCTCTACATTTTTAAGCACATCACTGCTGTATCCAGCCTGTTTTGCTTTCTCCAAAGCATCCTGATCAATATCTGTTGCATAAATAGTAAAAGGCACCTTAATATTGTTAATCTCATGCATAAGAATTGATAAAGAATAAGCCTCTTCTCCTTGGGCACAGCCCGCACTCCATAAAGCTATAGGAGTATTTTGAATATTATTTCTGTTGACAATTTCTTTTAAAATTTCTTCCAGCTTCTTCCATACTTGAGGATCACGAAAAAACTCAGAGACATTAATTGTAAGAACTTCGAAAAGTTTATCATACTCAGAAGGATTACAAGCTAAAATTTTTAAATATTCTGCGTAGGAATTCAATTTATAAGCTAAAAGTCTTAAAGCTATTCTTCTTTTTAAAACAGAACGTCGATAAGAGGAAAAATCCACGCCACGGTCTTCTTTGATTTTTCTGAGAAGCATATTGAATTCTTTCTCTCTATCTTTTAAAGAAGGGTGAGGAGGATTTTTACTTACCTTCTCTATTGCTTTATTAACTTCAAAAAGAATTTTTTGTAAATTTTCCTTTATTAATTTTCTCTCTATCTCTCTACAATTAAAAGCATTTTTTTCTACATAAAAAGGAGGAAATCTCTCAAATAAATACTCCATCATTTTTTTGCGACACTCACTGCATGTACAGATATCAAAACGTAAACTTAACATTCTTTCTAAAAAAGAATTCAAAATTCCCTCCCAGATATTTATCGGCTTTGCCATTATTTTTCTACAGCTTCTTTAGACCATACTCCTTCTATCTTATGATGACACCATTTGCATCTTCCATCTACAATGTTATTTTCTAAAATTGTATACCCTACACGGCGAATAAGAATTTTTCCACAGTAAGGGCAAAAAGTTGATTCCTCCTTTATCCCAAAAACATTTCCGATATAAACATATTTTAATCCCACCTCTTTCGCAATTTTATAGGCTTTTTTAAGTGTTTCTAAAGGTGTGGGAGGTAAATTTTTTAATTTAAACATAGGATAGAACCGGGTAAAATGAATAGGAACATCATCTCCCAAGTTTTCTTTAATCCAAGTACACATTTTTCTTATCATCTGAGGAGAATCATTAAGTGTAGGAATAATCAGATTGGTTATTTCAAGATGTACACCTGCTTTTTTTATCGTTTTAAGAGTTTCAAGAACTGGCGAAAGATGTGCTCCATAACCAATTTTATTATAAAACTCTTCAGAAAAAGCTTTTAAATCTACATTGACAAAGTCCATATATTTTAGAAGTTCTTCCAAAGGTTTCTTGTTTATATATCCACAGGTGTGCATTCCTACAAAAAGACCTTCCTTTTTGGCTAATTTTGCGGTCTCAAGCATATACTCATAAAATATTGTAGGTTCTGTATAAGTAAAGACGATAGAGGGACAATTGTATTTTTTAGCTAATTTTATTAAATCCTTACTGGTTAGATAATAATTTTTTGTTTCATCAGGAGCTTTCTGAGAAATATGCCAGTTCTGGCAAAAAATACAGCGCATATTGCATCCAGAAAATGCGATAGATAAAGCTTTTGTTCCTGGCAAAACATGAAAAAAAGGTTTTTTCTCAATCGGATCAATAGCTACTGCAACCGGATTATTATAAGCCAAGGTATAAAGAGTGCCTTTTTTATTTATCCTTACCCGACAAAATCCTCGCTTGCCTTGAGGGATAATACAACGGCGAGGACACAAAAGGCATCTGACAGTATTATTTTCTTTTTTCTCCCAGAAAAGAGCTTTTTTTAATTCATTCTCTTGAGGAAAAATAACATTTCCAAGAAATAGAAAAAGAAAAAAAATAATTAATTTCCTCATCTTTTTAAAGAAAAATATAAAAAAATTGCTGATTCTACCAAAATTAGTCCTATAAAATTACAGGATTTAATTATACCATATAATGGCAAAAATACTACCGAAAGCATAATCCCTCCTAACGCACCTCCTAATAAATCACAAGCATAAAGAAGACTTGCTCCTTTTACCACCTCTAATGATTTGGATAAATAAAGAGAGTTAGCTAAGGGGAAATATATTCCGGTAAGTATTCCTTCCAAAAGAGGAATTAAATAAAAAAGAGAAGAATAAAGGTAAGGTTTAAAAGAAAGCCATCTAAAAAGAGGAGGAAGAATAAAAAAAAGAAATCCTGCGGTTGTCAATATAAAACTTGCACATTCTTTATATTTTTTCTTTAAAAAGGAAGAATAAAGATAGGAACCTATCACAATTCCTAACATAAAAAAAGCATTGATAAGACCTATTTTATGATAAACATATCCATAGATAATCTGAAACCCCAAGATAGAAAAAATCACACAGGTTATTGCAGAAAAACCAGAAATAAAAACAGTTAAAGGAAGAATGATTTTTTTTCGGAAAGAGGAAAGAAAAAGAATAAGAGAAAAAATTACCAAATAAATATGTATTTTAAAGCGAGATAGAAAAGCAAGGATTTGATTTAAAAAAGATTTAAAGTAAGAAGTGAAATAACTTATTCCATAAAAATAAGCTACGGGCTCAAAATCTTTATTCTCTTTTGTTCTATGAGTTTTCAACACAGAGGTCACATAATTTATATGCCAAGGAATTAATTTCATATAAAAATAATACTGATTGATATAAAAAGAAGGAAGATTTCTTTTTAAAAATCTTTCTGCTAATTCATCAGGATTCTGGGTAAGATAGTCTGAATCAGAGGCAATAAATCTTAAATTTTCTCCAGGTATAAGAATAATTTTTGAAAATACTTTTTCTAAAGTATGATAAACACAGGCGTTCCAATCACGCAATTCTTGGGAAAGATAACTTTCTTTTGAAGGAATGGTTAATGTTAATATTCCATCTCGATTAAGAAAAGATTTTAATTTTTTAAAAAATTCTACTGTATAAAAGCGATTAAGATAAAGATTTAGGGGAGGAGCGGTGTTTAAAAAGATAATATCAAATTTTTTACCTCGATAATTAGTTAAAAAAACTCTTGCTTCTTGATGAATAATCTTTACTTTTTTGGAAGTTAAAGCTTCTCTATCCTCTTGAGGCAGATATTTTTTAACTGTTTCTATTATTTTAGGATCTAATTCTAAATAATAAACACTTTCTACCTCTTTATGTTTCAAAATCTCTGATAAAAAATCAGCTACTCCTTCTCCAATAATTAAAATATTTCGTGGCAGTTTTGTCTCAAGAAATGCTAAAGAAACTATAGCTTCTTTTTCTCTTTTAAGGGGAAAACTGAAATTTAAAACGCCGTTTCCAAAAAGACTGTAGAGAGATTTCTGTTTAACTAAAACTAAATCAGCATAAAAAGAAGAGGTTTTTTTTACAACTTCAAATCCCCTCCATTCTTTTTTTGTTAAGAAAGTATCAATTTTTTTTAAAAAAATACCTAAAAGAAATAGAAAGATTAAAAAATAGCCAATTTTTTTTCTGTTTTTCTTAAAGAAGATAAAAAAGAAAAGGATAAAAACTAAATTGATAAAATATATGTTTTCTAAAGGAGAAAATAAATAAACACAGAGAAAAGAAAAAAGAATTCCTCCCAGCATATCTCCTAATGCATCCTGTGCATAAACTTGAGCTATGGCTTTTTTTTTCCTGTATTGAGAACATATTTTTACAGTAAAAGAGAAAAGAAATCCGTTAAGAAAAGAAAAAGGAGCAATGGTTAAGAAAGTAGCAATAAATACAAAAGATAAATCAGGAATTTGCCCTGGATAAATACCAAAAATTATCTTTAAGCTTTTTATGAAAAGAAATTCTAAGAGACTTAAAAAAGAAAAGAGAATGATTAAAAGACTAAAAAAGGAAAGGTTATTTTTAATTTTATGTGAAATTTTAGAAAAAAAGAAGCTTCCTATTCCTCCAAAAAAAAGCCAGCTGGAGAAAAATATTCCTGTGGTTAACTCATTTCCATAAAATACACAGATAAGACGCCGAATAAATATGCTTTGAGAGAATATAGAAAATAATCCAATAAAAACAACTGCCCAGCCAAAATTCATCTTTTTGATGTTTACCAAAGCTAATTATAATATATTACTTTTTGTTATTGCAATATAAAAAATTTTTCCTAAGAGAAGGTAGGTTTACAAAAAGTATAGGTTTACAAGTTAAGCATTACTTGAAATATAAGAAGAAATATCTTAAGGACATCTTTGCACTGAACCACAATTTTTTGTTACACTTTCTCCAGAGATTAACCAAACAACACCTGCACCACCATATCCTCTTCTTAATGCACCTGTGCCTGCATTTCCATCATCTAATATATAATCCAACTTCTCTCCTATTCGTTGAGCAACCTGAACTTGTTCAGAGTTATTTCCTAAAAAACAAACATTCACTCCTCCCCATATAGAACCAGGATAGCTATCTCCATCGTTATCATAAACATAATCCTGTTCCCAAGGAGTCTGATCATTTCCTTCATAATAAGGACCATTCCACCCAGGAAAATTGTGACAGTTACAATGTATATCTGTCCAACGCATATATGGCTCATCAATATAAGGACCAGGCTGATTGCCATAGCAGTTTTCATGAGGAAAAAAGCCTGTATCAGCATAAAAAGAAAGCCAAGCTACTCTTAAAGCCTTAAAGTCTTCTGTAATTTTACTAATCTTCGCCTTTTCAATCGCCCTGAAAGCATTGGGAGCAATGATTGCGGCTAATATTGCGATGATGGCGATGACAACGATTAATTCAACTAATGTAAAACTCTTATTCATAATAAAAACCACCTCCTTTTTTAAATCTACTCTCTATCAATAAGCCATTTAAATTATAAAATATTTTTTTTCAAATGGAAGTTAATCTAATATCATAGTATCAAGAAAATAAAGCTTTGTTTTTTTAAATTATTTCTAAATTTTCCAGTTCAACCTCGTAGGTTGAAATGGTTTTTCTATAACTATGTATCGTTAAAATTCCAGTCTAATACTTTTACATCAAAAATCTTTTAAAAATCCTATCATATAAGAAGGTATATAGTATATCTTTGTATTTTTATATTCTGCCTTCCCATAGTAATTATAAGTCACAAAGTAAGCTTTCTGAGGATTATAATTCTCAATAAATGAAATTAAAGAACGGGTAAGCTTTGGCTTTTTTTCTTCTATTCCTTTAACTTCAACAGGTATTCTTTCTTTTTCTTTCATTACTATAATATCTACCTCTGCCCCACCTTTTGTCCTCCACCAATGAATAGATACTTTTAAAGATTTTAATATCTCACTAATAACTGCGTTTTCAAGAATCTCTCCCTTAATTGATAAATCTTTTACACCCTTAGAAATAAAATTCCTCAGTCCTGTATCCCAAAAATAAAATCGCGGTGCTTTGCTTAATTCCTTACGAATATTAGTATAAAAAGGAGTTATTCTATAAAGGACGAATGTAGTGGTAAGTATATTTTCAAATTTTTCTATAGTACGAACATCTCTTCCTATAGTCCTTGCAATTGCCTGACGATTATAAATCTTACCGATTTCAGAAGCCATAAGACGAACATAATCCTGAAATTTCTGATAATTAGCTTCATTTATAAATCTTATTACATCCCTTTCAAGATAAGTAGAAAACAAACTTTCATATAACCAATCCCTCCTTTCTGGAAAAAGCACAATTTCTGGATATCCACCAACTTCAATATATTCCTGCCATAAAGAAAGTATTCTTTCCCAATAAAGATTATTAAGTTCTTTTATTTCTTCTATATCATATTTACGAATAACTTCCTCAGGTAAAGCTTTCTTGGCTTTTAAAAATTCTAAAAAAGAAAAAGGATGGAGCATAATCTCAATTTTCCTGCCTGTAAGATGCTCTTTTATTTTTTCTTTCATCTCTATTGTTGAGGAACCACTTGCTATAATCTGGATATTTGCATGCATATCATAAATTTGTTTAAGTATTAATCCTGCGTTTTTCAATCTCTGCACTTCATCAATAAAAAGATAAATTCTTTTCTCTTTTATAGCTTCCTGATATAGCAATTTTACCAATTTAAGGGTATCAGAAATAAAAGGATGAAGATCAAGAAAATCCATTACTGCATAATTTATATTTTGTGGAGGTATGCCTTTTTTAAGCAGCTCATCTATCAGCCAACCAATAAGAGAAGTCTTTCCACTTTGTCTTGGTCCATAAAGAAAAATAATTTTTTCCGTCTCCATTGCCTGAAATAATTTTTCACCAATCTGCCGATTTACAAAATTCTCCGGCAGAAGGCACTTTATTCTTTCCTTACTCCAATATCGTAAATTTATCCTTTCCATTTCTACTTTTTTAATGTAAATTTATCCATTATATTTATACATTCACTACGTAATTTTGTCAAGGTAATTACTATTCTAAAAAATAAGAATCTGGGAAATGAAAAAGTTAGAGATTACAATACCCCAAAATAATTTTTTATCTCATAGTCTGTTACTGCGCGGTTGAAGTTTTTGCATTCAATTTTTTTGTTTTCTAAAAATTTTTGATAGATGTGGAAAGGGAGGGTTTCTTTTACTAATCTGCTTTTCTCAAAAAAATCAAGGGCTTTTTCTAAGGAAGGAGATAGTTCTTCTATATTTAATTTTTCTCTCTCAACCTCAGATAAATGAAATACATCAACCTCAACAGGCTCTGGGGGAGTCAATTCTTCTTTAATTCCCTCTATTCCTGCAGCATGAATTAAACTTAAAGCAAGATAAGGGTTGCAAGCTGGATCTGGACTTCTTATCTCAATTCTGGCTGAAGACTCTTTTCCTTTCTGATACTGGGGAACCCTTATATAAGCTGATCTATTTTTTGTTCCCCATACAAGATACGTTGGTGCCTCGTATCCAGGATAAAGTCTTTTATAAGAGTTTATCCACTGATTTAGACCTGCCTGAATATCTTTTCCATATTTTATTAAACCAGCAATATAAGAGCGAGCAATCTTACTTAACCCTTGATCTTCTGCATCAAAAAATAGATTTTTGTTTTCTTTCCACAATGAAAGATGCAGGTGCATTCCATTTCCATTTATTCCTGCAATTGGTTTAGGCATAAAAGAAGCGTAAACCCCATATTTTTTTGCAATCCTTTTTACAATGTATTTTGTCAATATTATACTGTCTGCCATTTTTAAGGCTGAAGTGAAAGCTAAATCTATTTCATGCTGACTGCAAGCTACTTCATGATGATCAAACTCTGTTTTTATCCCCATTTCACTTAAAAGTAGTTGGGCTTCTTTTCTTATCTCTCCATATAATCCTGACCTGAAATAACCCCCTTCATCTGTATGGAGAGGATTTTTATCATTTCCAAAGATAAAAAATTCTATCTCTGCTCCACACTTTAATTCTCCAATATCTTTATATTTTTTTATTATGTTTTTTAACAAAGTTCTTGTATCTCCTTCGTATTCTTTACCTTCTGAATCATATATACTTCCAAAAACAATCGCTTCTCTCCATGATTTTTCAATGCCTTTATATTCCCAAGGTAAAATCACCAAAGTTTCAATATCAGGAATAAACCTTAAATCACTTTCCTCAATTCTGGCAAAACCCTCTACAGATGAACCATCAAATCCTTTCCCATTTTTAATTAGAGCCTCAAACTCCTCTATAGGAATAGTAAAATCAAGCATCCTTCCTAAAATATCTACAAAAACAGGCCTAATAAATCTCACATTTTTTTCTTTAAATTCTTTCATTATCTTTACTCTTTCCATAACAACCTCTCCTTAGTTAAATATGATACATTATAATAAAAATAATGTAAACTATTTTTTATTATGGCATAATCCACTTGAAGTGATTCAAAATAAGTTTGCAAAATAAACAGTCATTTTGGTTTGTAAACTTAAAGTTTTATCCATCTCTTCTACATACTTATTTTAATTTTTCTATTGAAGACAACAACTGAAAAATTTCTTTTTTACCTTTCTCTAAAGGAGCTTTTTTTGTAAAAACCCCACTTATATAATCTCCTTCTTTATTTTTCAAAAAAAACGAGGTAGCTATCTTTTGATTGCGAGTAAACACCCAAACTAACCCTTCCCAGTCTTTTAAAATTACCTTCTCTATTGATTTAAGCTCTCCTAAGGAAGGAGTAGAAATTGCTTTCACAAGAAGTAAAATAGGATTATAGCGAGCATGAGCAGCGGCAACTTCCCATTTATACAGGTAAGGAGATTCTTTAAATAAAGCAAATACTTCTGATTTTTTCTTGTTTATAAAAAATACTGTAAAATTTGAGCGGTAAGTTTTTCCAGATTTTTCAAAATCAGGAGGAAGAAAAAAATGAAACCCTAAAGCTTCATGTCTTATTAAATTTTGAGAAGGCGTAAATTTTTCAATTTTTAATTTACTTTTTTGTGGATAAATAAAAAGATAAGGATAACCGGTTAATTTAATAAAAAAGCTTTGATAAGTCTTATCAAAGATTATAAAAAGAATTAAAGAAGTTAAAGTAATAATAACTAATTTTCTCTTATTTACAGGAATTTTTCTTCTAAAAGCCTTTTTAGTTTTAGGTCTTAAAAGATATAAAAAAAATAGAAAATATATTCCTCCTCTTACAAGATATTCTATCCAAGGAAATTTTTCTTTTTTAACAGGAAGAGAAATTAACTTTTCACTTTTTATTTCTTGAGTATGTCTCTTTTTTATCATTGCCTGACTATATTCCTTAAGAAATTCCTTTTGAAAAGCAATACAGAGTATATTATAAATAAAGAATACACCTAAACAGATTAAATAAATTCTTCTTGCCCAATTTCTTAAATGAAAAAGAAAAAATAAAGAGATAATTAGAAGAAGATGTAAAGCCCATACAAAAATAAAATAAAAAAATCTCCCCTTTAGAGTATAAATGACGTCATTTAAAGCAAATGAAGAAAGTATAAGAAGATAAAGAAAAGCAAGCGAAAGAAAAATCCCTTCAAAAAAACATATTAATTTTACTCCTAAAGGTCTATGGGGCGCTTTGAAGATGAGAATAAGAAAGGATAGGAAAACAAAAAGTCCTGATAGGATAAATATTATTATCTGAGGTAAAGTTTTCCTCATTCCCTTAGTAAATATCTTCTTCATCTCTTTTTTGTAGGAGAAAATTTTATTTTCGATCTGCGTGGATTCTTTCTTTAATGTTGAAAGTGTCTTTTTAGGTTCTCTTTTTATTCGTCTGATAGAAGTTATCCTCTCTTTTTTTATCTTCGTTCTTCCCTTTCCTTCTAAAATACTTAAAAGTATATATTCATCTGTTTCTTTTAAAATTTCTCCTTCAAGAGTATTTCCATTTTTTAATTCTATCTGTGCATAGAAGGGCTGAAAATCTTTTTTATTTTTTGGATAAGAAAAAAAAGAGAAGAGAAAAGAAAAAAAGATAAAGAAAAATAATACTTTTCTCATCTTTTTAAATTTCACTTGCACTATTACTTTTCCACAAAAATTATAACATAGAATTTTATTTCTGACTATTCTCTTTCAAAGGCAAAATTTTAATTCACATATAAGTTCACGATCGTGAATTTATGTGTGAATTGTGTTCTAAGGTAAATTGTTGCAAGCTATTCCTACGTTCCTTTCATCCTGCAGGTTAAATAGACTCAAAAAATTATTTTGGAGGATTTTTTTGTAGAAATCTTTTAAGATACTTAAAGTAGTCTGAATCAGTAGAAAGAAGAAGGGTTGTGTTTTTATCTACTGTATTCTGGTAAGTCTTTAGAGTCTTTAAGAAAGAAAAGAATTCTGGATCTTGAGAATATGCCTGAGAATAAATCTGGTTAGTTTTTGCCTCTGCTTCTCCTTTTATCTTTTGCGCTTTTTTATAGGCTTGAGAGATTATCATTCTTAATTCTTTCTCGGTTCTTCCTTCAATCTCTGCCTTAATTCCTCTTCCCTGAGAACGATATTTTTCTGCTGCCTGTCTGCGTTCGGCAATCATGCGTTCATAAACCTTTCTTCTTACCTCCTCTACATAATTTACTCTTTTTATCCTTATATCAATAAGCTCTATACCATAGCGAGGAAGAATTTGTTTAGCTATTTTAATTATTTCCTCACGCATCTTGTCTCTTCCTTCTTTTATACTTTCAGGAGTTTTTTCTTCATTACCTTTATTTTTTCTTTTTTCAAATTCTTCAACAATACGATTGGAAGAACGAACAATTTCAATTAAATTATGGGAAGTAACCACATCCCTTACAGCAGCATCAATTATATCATCCAAACGGGCTTGCGCCCCTTCCTCATTAACCACTGTCTGGAAAAATTTTAAAGGATCAGCAATTCTCCAGCGTGCGGTCGTATCCACCCAGATATATTTTTTGTCTTTGGTAGGAATTTGAGTAGGGTATCCATCCCAGGCAAGTATTCTTTTCTCAAAATAATTAACTTTTTGGATAAAAGGAACTTTAAAGTGAAGTCCAGCTTCTTTAACAACCTTTTTAGGTTTTCCAAACTGGGTAATTACGACTTGCTTCCCTTCAGGAAGAATATAGAAAGGTGAGCTTTGAATAAGAAGAAGAATAAAGAAAAATAGAATAATTAAAAAAATAACTATCTTTCTCATTTTTCTAACTGCAGCAGGGGTAAAATTGATTTCTCTTTCTCATCAATAATATATTTTTTACCTGCCTTTTTTAAAATCTTATCCATATATTCAAGATAAAGCCTTTTTAAAGTAATATCTTTTGCTTTTTTGTAGGAGGAAAGTAAAGATAAGAATCTTTCTGCATCTCCTTGAGCTTTATTTATTATCTCCTGTGCATAACCTTCAGCTTCCATTATTATCTTTTTTGCTTTTCCTTGAGCTTCAGGAATCTTTTTGTTGTACACCTGCCATGCCTCATTAATCATCCTTTCCTTTTCCTGCTTTGCCTCATTCACCTCATTAAATGCTGGCTTTACTGGATCCGGAGGATTAACATCCTGAAGTTTGACAGTAATAATCTCTATTCCTGCTTCATATAAGTCTAAAATCTTTTGTAATTCTTGCTGTGCTTTGTCATTAATCTCCAATCTTTTAGCAGTAAGAACCTCCTCAAAAGTATAATCCCCCACAATTTTTCTCATCACAGATTCGGATGCATCTCTGATTGCTTTTCTCACATTACGTAAGTTAAATAAAACTTTATAAGGATCTTTTATTCTGAACTGAACAACCCACTCTACATCCAAAACATTTAAGTCTCCAGTAAGCATTAAAGATTCATCCTCAAATCCTTTCTCTTCATATTCTGTTCTTACTCCTGCCCTTTTTGTACGAAATCCAAACTCTTCTTTATAAATATACTTTACCTTTACAGGAATCACCTTATCAATTCCTAAAGGCAGCTTAAAGTGCAATCCTGGCAAAGCTTTACCTACAAATTTTCCCCATCTTAATATTACCCCCACCTCATTTGTTTCAATCGTATAGAAACTGGTAAAAAGAACAGAGATTATCAAAATTGCCAGAATAAACCAAAGAAGGGAAAATTTTATCTTAAATCTTTTTCTCCAGGGATAAATTATCTCATCAAATTTTACTCTCTCAAAATCCATAATTTACTTTTTATAAATAGCACCTTGGGAGGCAGATTCTACCATTTGAGAGTATCTGTATAAATATCCTGTTTTTATCTTAGGAGGCAAAATCTTCATTTCTTTTTTTCTTCTCTCTATCTCCTCCTTATCTAATTCTACCTCTATCTTTCTTTGAGGAATATCAATCGAAATTCTATCACCATCTTTTAAATAAGCAATTAACCCGCCACAAGCTGCTTCAGGTGAAATATGTCCAATACAGGGACCGCGAGTTCCTCCAGAAAATCTTCCATCAGTGATTAAAGCTACGGATTTATGAAGTCCCATCCCAACAATTGCTGAAGTTGGAGAAAGCATTTCTCTCATGCCTGGACCTCCAGAAGGACCCTCATACCTTATTACAACTACATCTCCTTTTTTGATTCTTCCTTCAAGAATCGCCTTCATTGCCTCCTCTTCAGAATTAAAAACAACTGCACCTCCAGAAAATTTTAACATATCCTTATCTACCGCTGACTGTTTAACCACACACCCATCTTGAGCTAAATTTCCCCATAAAATTGCAATACCTCCTTCAGGATAATAAGGATTATCCAAAGGTCTTATTATATCCTCATCAAAAATTAAAGCTTTCCTAGCGATATCTTTAATCGCTTTTCCTGAAACTGTAATATTGTTTTTTAATTTGGAAAGTAATCTTTTTAACACCGCGGGAATTCCTCCAGCATAGTCTAAATCCTCCATGAAATAGTCTCCTGCAGGACGCAGCTTTGCAATCCAAGGAACTTTTCTACTTATCCTGTCAAAATCTTTAAGATTTATATCCACTTCTGCCTCTTTTGCTATTGCCATAAGATGTAGAACTGTATTGGTTGAGCCTCCCAAAGCCATGTCTACACAAATTGCATTTTCTAAAGCAGCTTTATTTACAATATCACGAATCTTTATTTTTTTCTTCACCAGCTCAACAATTACTCTTCCACTCTCATAAGCAATTCTTCTTTTTCTTGACAAAACAGCAGGTGTAGTTGCACAGAAAGGCAAAGAAAGTCCCATCGCCTCTATTAAACAGGCAGTCGTATTTGCAGTATAAAGTCCCTGACAGGCTCCGGCAGAAGGACATGCTTCTTTTTCCAAAAAATCTCTTTCCTCTTCAGAAATCTCACCTTTTTTGTATCTTCCTACTGCCTCAAATGTATCTCTTACCAAAGAAAGTCTTTTTTTACCGAAGTGTCCTGAAAGCATAGGTCCGGCAGTTACCACAACTGTAGGAACATTTATCCTTAAAGCACCCATAAGCATTCCTGGATTTATCTTATCACAATTGGTAAGCAGAACCAATCCATCTAAACTATGTGCTTCAGCAATTGTCTCAATAATATCAGCGATCAACTCACGAGAAGGCAGGGAATACTTCATTCCTGAATGCCCCATAGCAATACCATCACAAATTCCAGGAACTCCAAAAATAAAAGGTGTACCTCCGGCTGCCTCAATCCCTCGTTCAATAAATCTTTCAAGTTCCCGCATATTGATATGTCCTGGAATTAAATCTGTAAATGAAGAAGCAATTCCGATAAAGGGATGCTTCAGGTGAGAAGTAGAGATTCCTGTTCCATAAAGCAAAGCCCGATTAGGCATTCGTTCCAAACCTTTTTTCACTTTATCTGAACGCATTTTCCTCCTTCTTTAAAAAGTTTTGTTTTGCAGGAGATAATTAATCGGCTCCTTCTAAATCCTTTACCTCTTCTTTTTCTTTTAAGAAATCTTCTTTTGTCTTCTCTAAAACCGGTGGCTGGATATATTTTTCCACAATACTTTTTGTATTTTGAATTTTAAGTTGTTCAAAAAGAAAAAGAAATTCCTCTTCCAATACAGAAGAAACTTTGTCTTTTAGTTCCTTAGGCAGGTTATAAATATCCTTTTTGAAAGGTCCTAAAGCTTTTTTTCTTGTTTTATAAATAAATTGATCCTCACTCCAATCTGGTTTTCGCTCTTGAGCACAATTTTCTCTTAACCAATTATAAATCTCTTCCTTTAAAGATAAAGGCATATACTCATAAACAATATTTTGAAATTGAGTAGCTAAATGAATCTCACAACAACCAACTTCAGGAAAATGATGAAACGCTTCTCGTGGTAAAGTTGAAGCACCATGTTGAACACAGCCAGCTAATTTATAATCTTGGCGAGCAATCTTTGAAAGTTCCCTTAAAGTATCAAAATCAAGTTTGACCCGAGCTATAGAACCATCAGGCAAAACCACTCCACCATGTGTTGTTCCTGTCTGAATAGCTATTTTTGAAATCCCTTTAAGAGATCCAATCTCTTTAAAATACCCTTTCATAAAAGCATGTAGCTCTTGAGGAGTTGAATTTTTTCCTCCAATTTCCCCGATCTCTCCTCCAATTGTAACTTCTATTCCTTGAGGCTGAATCTCTCTTATAAATTTTGTAAAATAGGCACAAACTTTAAAATTTTCTTCTTGTTGCTCCTCCACATTTTCTTTGGATAAATCTACCAAGGTTGAGGTATCCACATCAATATTGTAAAAATGAGCCTCTATTGCCTCTTTAATTAAATTTTTAAGTTGAGAAAGTTCTTTTTCTTTATCCTGATAATAATTTTTTGCTTTAACCTGGAAGTGATCCCCCTGGATAAATACCGGACCCTCGTAATTCTCTTTTATCGCTGCAAGAAGAACTAAACTTGCATATTCAAGGGGTCTCTGGTGAGTATAGCCAATTTCGCTTTTTGCAATTTCAAATATAAAAGCACCTGCATTTATTCTTTTTGCAGCTCTAAATATCGCTTTTGCTAAATCATAAGTTAAAGTTCTTAAATTGATTGCAGGAACAGTAAAAGGAGGAAGGTTATTTTCTGCTTTTGCTTTATATAAAGGATAGATTGAGGAAGGAAAGATATTATTTTTTAAAGCTGCTTGATACGTTATCCAGTAACATAATCTTTTAATTTTTTCATCATCTCCCAAAACAATTGTATCTACTAAATTATCAACTATCTTATCTTTAAAAAGTCCAAAATCTAAAAATTCTATTTTTCCTTCTTTCTCTTTAAGTATTCCCTCATTAAAAATTTCTCTTTCTTCCTTATAGATCATTTCTTTTCTTTATAAAAAGCTTTAAGTAAGAATTTTAATCAATTTCAAATAATTGTCAACCTTTATTTTCTTCGATTTGGTTATTTTTTCAAGAGGTAAAGTTATAATTTTATTATTTTTTACTCCTACATAAACACCAACCTCACCTTTTCTTAAACACTCAACCGCTTTGTTACCTAAGTAAGCAGCCAAAATCCTATCTAAACGCGTGGGACGTCCACCTCTTTGAATGTGACCCAAAACTACTGTGCGTGTCTCAAGCCCTGTAATCTCTGTGATTTTTTTTGCAATATCTGAAGCTCTTGCGCAGCCTTCAGCAACAATAACAATCCAGCTTACTTTTCCCCGAATATTGCCTTCGGTAATCTCTTCACAAATACTTTCAATATCAAAATTTTCCTCAGGAATCAAAACATTCTCACACCCTCCTGCCAAAGCCACCTCCAATGCTATCCAACCACAATCTCTTCCCATAACCTCAACGACAAATATTCTCTCCAAAGATGTAGCAGTATCTCTTATTTTATCTAAAGCATCCAAAGCAACATTTACAGCAGTGTCAGCTCCAATAGTTAAATCCACACCATTTACATCATTATCAATTGTTGCCGGAATTCCTACAACCGGAATACCAAATTTACTGTAAAGTATATATGCTCCCATCAAAGAACCATTTCCGCCAATAACAATTAAACCATCCAATTTATTTTTCTTAATCGTTTTTACTGCCTTTTTTTGTCCCTCTTGAGTTAAAAAAGCTTTAGAACGTGCGGTTTTTAAAATTGAACCTCCTAAATTTATAATTCCGGAAACAGAACGTCTTGTCAAAATTTTAGTTTCTCCTCTTATTAATCCTTCATAACCTCGAAATATTCCTACTACTTCAATACCATAAAAAGAAGCAGTCCTTACAATCGCCCGGATACAGGCATTAATCCCTGCACAATCGCGAGTAAGAACGCCTATGCGTTTTAAATTCCCCATAAGGTTACATCCTTAGGATAATTTATCTTAAACTCTATCTTTATCTCTTTTTTCTCTTCAGGTTTTAAATTTAGTTCCCAAAGCATAACACCTTTTTTATCTTGATAATTTTCTTGGGAAGGTTTAGGATAAATCTTTACATCTTTGATGACTATTCTATCTGTCTGAGAAACAGGAATAGCATCTAAAACTTTCAGTTTTACAGGTTTATCTTTTAAATTCTCTATCTTAATTTTAAATGCTAAACTTCTAATTAGAGTCTGCCTTTTTAACTTCCCAAAAAATGTCTCTTTAACCTCATCCTTAATCTTTTCTCTTTTTATCTTTATTTCCCTATCTACCCCTAAATTAAAATAAAAATCCTCCCCTGCTTTCTTTTCCTCTAAATAGGTCTTACCGATAAATCTTTCATCAAAATAAACACTTAAATCACCAGGCAAAAGTTCTTTATCAAAACGAGTTTTACAAACCAAAAATACCCAAGAGGTTTTTTTAGGAACTGCATAATAGAAAAACTCTCCCTTTAATTTCTTAGAAAACAATGCTAAAGTTGTGGTTTTTTCTTTTGATTCAACAGTTAATTTTTGGGGAAAACTATACTCAAAGGATAAAGGAAGTTCTCTTTTTGAAGGAATTAAAGAAGGAGCTTCTTTTTCTTCTAAGATTCCGACGCCAGGTTCTCGGGAAATGCTTTCTTTTAACATCATTCTATTCATTCTACTATATTTCATATATCTTCTTACTCCCAAAATCCAACTTTCCAATTGAGGGAGGCTCGTGCCTCGTAAAGGAACGACATTAGAAATATTTAACTTTACATCCTTCCAGTCTTCTCCTGTTTTTTGTTTAATTTTAGAAAACATAGTAAGTTCAATATTTTTTAAATCTAAAGGAACATTAATCTTATAAAAAGGCTTCCAGGAACAGTTATAAACTAAATAAGTAGCCTCTACCTTTACCATTCCTTCTTTATAAGAATTAAAAACTATCTCAATTACCCTTTTCAATTTCTGGGAAGAACTTTTAAGAGAATTTAATTCTTTCTCTAAAATATCTATCTCCTTATTCAACTCCACAATTTTTTTATCTATCACCTCTCTTTCTTTAGTTATCTCTTTAAGTTTTTCATCTAAAAAATTAAAAACTCTTCTTGTTTTTTCCACATCAATCTGGGAAGTAGCCAAATCTTTAGGAAATTGTGTGTGAGAAAAATTTATTAAGGAATTAAGAAAATCTTCTTTTTTATTAAGAATATCTTTTTTAAAAATTAAAGATCTTCTTTCTTCTTTTTTCTCTTTTAACTTCTCCTCTATTTTCTCTATCTCTTCCTGGGGAAACTTTTTTAAATAAACTTTTTTAACCTGCACCTGCCAAACTTCTCCTTCTCCAAAAACCTTTGCAGAAAGAGAATTCTCATCTATACTAAAAGCATTAACCTCCAAAAGAATATCATTTAAACCTTTTTTAACCTTTAGGATAGCCTCTCTTTTAACTAAAGCCTGATTAGTAAATAAAGTAACCTCTTTAATTTTTGAAGGAACAATTTTTTGTGCAAAACTTAAACTTCCTACTAATGTAAAAGACACTGCAAAGATTAACTTTTTCATCATTCCTCCTTTTTAAATTTTTATTTAAGTTCCCATCTCCCAGCTCTCTAAATATCTTCTCTGTTTCTTAGTCAGCTTATCAATCTTTACTCCCATTGACTCAAGCTTCAGATGAGCAACTTTCTCATCAATCTCTCGGGGTACAGAATAAACTTTTTTCTCTAAATTTTTATAATTTTTAGCAATAAACTCACAGGATAAAGCCTGATTGGCAAAACTTAAATCCATAACTTCTGCTGGATGCCCTTCTGCACAGGCTAAATTTACAAGTCTACCATCTCCTAAAACATAAATTCTTTTCTCTCCTTTTTTAGAAGAAATTACATATTCTGTAACTAAAGGTTTTATCTCTTTTTTTCTTACTGCCAGTGCCTTGAGTGCCTCCAAATCTATCTCCACATTAAAATGACCACTATTTGCTAAAATCGCTTTATCTTTCATCAACAAAAAATGCCTTTTTCCTATTACTTCTATATCTCCTGTTGCGGTAACAAAAATATCACCAATTTTTGCTGCTTCTAAGGAAGGCAAAACTCTAAATCCATCCATTGTTGCCTCAAGTGCTTTTAAAGGATCAACCTCACAAACTATTACATTTGCTCCCAGACCTTTTGCTTTTTTTGCAATTCCCTTTCCGCACCACCCATAGCCAAAAACAACAAAATTAGTACCGGCAATTAATTTATTTGTTGCTCTTATTATCCCATCAAGTGTAGATTGACCTGTTCCATAGCGATTATCAAAAAGGTGTTTTGTATAAGCATCATTCACAGCAATTACCGGATATAATAATTTCTTCTCCTTTTCTAATGCTCTTAATCTAATTACCCCGGTAGTAGTCTCCTCAGTCCCTGCCCAAGGAAGATTTCTTAAAGCTTTCTTTTTGTGAATTGTGGAGACTAAATCTGCTCCATCATCTAAGGTAATTTGAGGAAAAATTTTTAAAACTTCTTCTATATGTTGATAATAAGTTTTTTTATCCTCCCCTTTATAAGCATAAACCTCAATTCCATAATCAAAAACTAAACTTGCTGCCACATCATCTTGAGTAGATAAAGGATTGGAGGCACAGAGCCTGATATTTGCTCCTGCTTCTTTTAATGTTATTACTAAATTCGCTGTCTCTGTAGTTACATGTAAACAACAAGATATATTTACTCCTTTCAAAGGCTTTTCTTTCCTAAATCTTTCTCTTATTAATCCTAAAACAGGCATACGCAGAATTGCCCACTCAATTCTTTTTCTACCTGCTTTTTTTAAATTTTTATCTTTAATATCAAACCGCATTTTACTTAAAATTAAAAAATCTTCTCAATTCTTCAACTTTATCTAAATTCTCCCATGTAAATCCTTCCTCTTCCCTTCCAAAATGCCCATAACAGGCAGTTTTTCTATAAATGGGTCTTAGGAGTTTTAAGTGGTTAATTATTCCTTGTGGAGTTAAAGGAAAAATTTCTTTTATCGCCTCAGTTAATCTTTCTTCATCTACTTTTGCTGTTCCAAATGTATTCACCATAATTGCAACAGGATCTGCCACTCCAATACAATAAGCAAGCTGAACCTCACATTCACCAGCTATCCCTGAGGCAACAATATTTTTGGCAATATATCTTGCCATGTAGGAAGCGCTTCTGTCAACCTTTGTAGGATCTTTTCCTGAAAAACAACCTCCTCCGTGTCTGGCCCATCCTCCATAAGTATCCACCATAATCTTTCTTCCTGTCACACCCGTATCAGCTACTGGTCCTCCAATTTCAAATCTTCCTGTAGCATTAATAAAAATCTTTGTATTTTTATCCAATAGTTGAGGAGGAATTACATACTTAATTACTAACTCTTTTATATCTTCCCTTAATTTATCTGTCTTAACTTGATGATTATGATGCGCTCCAATAATTACTGTCTCAACTCTTTTAGGGATACTATCTTCATACTCTACCGTAACTTGAGATTTACCATCTGGACGTAGATAATCTACAAGTTTTTTCTTTCTTATATAGGCTAATCTTCTTACTAATTTATGAGCAAGCATAATAGGTAAAGGCATAAATTCTTCTGTCTGTCTGCAGGCATAACCAATCATCAATCCCTGATCCCCTGCGCCTCCAATATCTACCCCTCTTGCAATATCTGAAGATTGTTCCTGAATTGCAGTAATTACTCCACAACTTCCATAATCAAATCCCATATTAGGATCATCATATCCAATATCTTTAATTAAATTTCTCACAATCTGTGGAATCTCTACATAGCAAGAAGTAGTTATCTCTCCAGCAATATAAATTACACCTCGTGTTACTAAGGTTTCACAGGCTACACGTGCTTGCGGATCTTTCTCATAAATCGCATCCAAAATAGCATCAGATACTTGATCACAGATTTTGTCAGGATGCCCCTCAGTCACTGATTCAGAGGTAAATAAGTACTTCATTTTTCACCTCCACTTAGTTCCTTGTTTATTTGAGAAAATTCTTCAAGGTTAGGTAAATCCTCCAAGGAATTAAGACCGAAATATTCCAAAAACTTTTTTGTTGTCACATAAAGGAATGGTCTTCCAGGAACTTCTTTCTTCCCTCGGATACTTATAAGTTCCAAATCTAAAAGATGATGAATTACTCCACTGCTATCTACCCCTCTAATTTCTTCTATTTCCAGACGTGTTATGGGTTGTCGATAAGCAATGATAGCTAAGGTTTCTAAAGAAGCCCGCGATAATTTTTGTTTATTTCTCTCTTTATACAATTTTTTTATCCATTCTTCATTAGCAGAATTAGCACACATCCTGTAGCCTCCAGCAACTTTTATAATAGAAAGACCAGATTCTTTTGCTCTATACTCCTCAGCTAAATCCTCAATAGCTTTTTCTATTTCTTTTTTATCTTTTTTCAAAACTTCAGCCAATTCCTGAGAAGATAAAGGCTTATCAGAAACAAAAAGTAATGATTCAATAATTGATTTGACTTTCATCTTTCCTTTGAATAATATATCTGATTTAACAATTCTTCAGAAGAAGTAATTTCAGGGTTTCTTTCCCATGCTTTTTTAATCATTAAATCTGCTTCCCCAGAAGAATAACCTAATCTCTTTAAAATTTTTTTCACCTCTTCATTAATCTCTTTCATAGATATACCCTCAATCTTTTTTCCCTTATCTTTTATCAAGGCAAATCTGCCCACTCTTCCTTGTAAAGAAGCAATGATTTGTTTTGCCTTTTGTCTACCTATACCTTCAAGACCATTTAAAAAATCAACATCTCCCTCCTCAATTGCTCGAGCAATAATTGAAACGGGCCTCGCAAATGCTTTTAAAGCTGTCTGAGGTCCTACTCCACTCACAGTAATAAATTTTTCAAAAAACTCTCTCTCTAACTCCTCCGTAAATCCTATCAAAACAGGAAGAGATCTATTTTTCTCAATTTGAAAATATTGATAGATAACCAATTCTATTTCTTCATTCAAATTTTTATCTAATTTATTATAAACAGCTTTGGGAATATTTATCTGATAACAGATACCTCCCACTTCCACACAAACATAGCTTTCCTTCTTCTCTACTAATTTACCTTTAATTTTTCTGATCATAGTGATGAGAAAGGGTTACTACCAAAGAAAAGGCATCCGCAACATGATTTGACTTAATCTTTCTTTTCAAAAATACATTCTCAACCATTCTTTTAACCTGAATAGCTGAAGCATTACCTCTTCCTACAATTGCTTTTTTTACTTCTGTGGGTGAATATTCATAAAGAGCCAATTCATAAAATGAAGATAAAAGTATTATTACTCCTCTTACTTGTGCTAAAATCCCTAAGGTTGTGGGATGACGATAATGGGAATATAATTTCTCTACAACCATAATTTGTGGTTGATATTTTTTAATAACTTCAGCGAGTTTTTTAAATATGAGATTTAAACGTTCAGGAAGGCTATCTTTGGTAGAGGTAATAATCTCATCTTGCTTAAGAAGAACTATCCTGTCTTTAGCTACCTTACATACAACAAAACCTGTTGCTTTAAGCCCCACATCTACTCCGATAACAATCATTTATTCTATTAAATTTCAGAGGCAAGTTGCTCCATAACCTCCTCAGGTATATCAAAATTAGCATAAACTTTCTGAACATCATCATGGTCCTCTAATGCTTCAATTAAAGCTAAAACCTGTTTTGCTTGATTCCCGGTTACTTTTACAGTTGAGGTAGGAACCATCGTAAGTTCAGCTATCTGCCACTTTATCCCTTTTTCCTTTAAAGCATTCTTTACCTTCTCAAAATCTTGAGGCTGACAGAATACTTCATAACTTTTTCCTTCTGTCTTTATATCTTCTGCTCCTGCATCAATAGCCAAAGCAAATAACTCATCTTCATTAATTTGAGATTTATCAATAAGAATATATCCCTTTTTATTAAATACCCAAGCTACACTTCCTGAACCGGCTAAATTTCCTCCTTTTTTGGAGAAAATATTTCTTATTTCCGCAGAAGTTCGATTTTTATTATCTGTTAAAGCCTCAGCCATTATCGCTACTCCTCCCGGACCGTATCCTTCAAAAATACAAGTTTCGTAATTTACTCCCGGAAGTTCCCCTGTTCCTCTCTTTATTGCCTTCTCAATATTATCCTGAGGCATATTTGCATCCCGCGCTCGTTCAATTGCTGTGCGCAAGCGTGGATTGGTATCAGGATTTCCTCCCCCCTCTCTTGCGGCAACAGTAATCTCTCTAATCAATTTAGTAAACAGTTTTCCTCTTTTTGCATCTTGAGCTGCTTTTCTATGTTTTATCCCTGCCCATTTAGAATGGCCACTCATTTTCCCACCCCCTCATTCTTTATCACTTCCTTAGCTAATTTATCAGCTTCTTTATTTTCCTCACGAGAAATATAGTTAATTTTAAATTGCCTAAAGAAAGAAATCAAATGTTTGGACAAAATATATAAAGGATACAAATTTTTATTTTTTACCTTGTAATTCTCATTAATCTGCTCGCATAAAAGCTTACTATCAGAATAGACGCAACAGTTCTCCTCTTTCAAATTTAACGCTTCAACAAGAGAAAATATTAAAGCCATATATTCAGCAAAATTATTTGTTGCTATACCTAAATAAAAACTTCTTTTTTTAATTAAATTTTCTCCTTTATAAATTAGATACCCAATTCCGGATCTTCCTGGGTTTCCGCTTGAGGCTCCATCAATAAAAATTTTAATCACTCAAAATCCTCCTTGAGATACAAAATCCTTACACAATTTTCACAAAATATCAGTTCTTTATACATCTTTATTTCATTTATTTTTTGTGCAGTAACTTTTATGTGACAGGCACCACAATTTTCATTCTCTACAGGAACAATTGCTAACCCATTACGTGTTTTTAAAAGTTTCTCATAAGTAGAAAGTAAATTTTCATTGATTTGAGAAGTTAACTGTTTTCTTTTATCTTCTAACTCTTTAATCTTTACCTCTATCTCCTCAATCTCTTTTCTAATTCTTTTTTCTTCCTCCTTAAACTTTTTCTCTTCTTCCTCTACTTCCTTTTCCGCTTCCTTTAGTTGTTTCTGCGCTTCTTCAATTTCATCTAGTATCTTTATTACATCTTCTTCCAGTAAAGAAACATCTGCTTTTAAAGAGGCGATTTCGGTAAGTTTGGCTTGATACTCCTTGTTTGTCTTTAATTGATAAAGCTGTGCTTGGGCTTTTCTTATATTCTCTTCTTTTGAAGAAAGCTCCAGTTCCTTCTCTTTGTGCTTTACCTGTAGCTGTTTGAGGGTCTCTTGAAAGGAAGAAAGAGTATTTTTTTTCTCTAAAAACATATTTTTAAGTTTTTCTAATTCTTGAGGTTTTTCCGCCTCTTTTTTATGCTTCAACTGCAAAAGGGAGGTATCAATTTCCTGTAAAGCTATTAATTTTTTTATCTCTTCTTTTAAATTCATTCCCTTTTTTAGTTGTTAAATTCATTCCTCTTTTTACTTGCGCGCAGCAGGATTTGAACCTGCGACCCCTTGCCTGTGAAGCAAGTGCTCTACCACTGAGCTATACGCGCAAGTAATGAAATGGGCCCGCCAGGACTCGAACCTGGGACCAACTGATTATGAGTCAGCTGCTCTACCAACTGAGCTACGGGCCCGCTAAAGTAAAAAATTATAACAATCTCTCAAAAAATATCAAGTATATTCACTTCTTTTTCTTTATTTGACGATTTATTCTCCTTATCTTACTTACAATTTCCTCTATCCTCTTATTTTCTGTCCAGCGCTTTTTAGGCAAATTAGAGATAGATTTTCCTAACTCGTAATACAATTTTTCTCTTTGCAAAGACAAAGTCAATTTTTCCAACTTATCCTTTCCTTTTTCGGAAAAATCTTTAATATAATCCTCACCTTTTTTTATCAATTTAGTCGTATCTTTCAAAACCTTCTCTAAATCTTTTTTTACTGACTTCCATAAACTATCCATCTTCTTTCTCAACTCCTCCATCTCTCCTCCTTTTTTTTCATTATTCTATCATAAAAGTTATTTTGTTGAAAAGAATTTATTGACAATATTTACTTTTTTGATAGTTTATATTAATGAGAATCTTTTACCTTCTCTTGCTACTTTTTATATGGGGATGCCAAAGTATCCCTACTACTTATCAGAGATTATCTCCCCTTATACCCTCTTCTCATCTAAGATTTAAAGACCTTCCTGTTCCTGAAAATTTTGTATATTTACCTTCTAAATCTTTCATCTTTGAACATGGAAAGACACGTGTAGGAATTTTAAAATATATAGGAAAAAGTAATCCACAAGCACTTATAAATTTTCTTAAAACTCAGATGCAAAAACAGGGATGGAGACTCAAAAGCATAATTGAGGGAGGTGCATCTTTTTTAAATTTTGAAAAAGAAAAAGAAATTTGCCTGATAAACATAGATTTTATAGGAAGAAAAGTTCTTCTTACTTTCTCTATTTCTCCTCAAGAAGAAAAAGAGCCTTTAGCTCAATCTTATGAATCAGAATAAACTCTTATAATTTAAACAAATACTGTTAGCGAAAGTAAGTAAGTTTTTTTGCTTGAGATAGGATTTTTTTTCGTAAAAGATTTTCCATATCTATATTCAGATAGGAGGAAAGTTCAACGATTTTAACTATTAAATCAACAAGTAATTTTTTATGTAAGTTATCTTTCAATTTTTTACAAAAATCATTTATCTCTTCAACTAAACTATCTATATTTCTTTTTCTTCTTAAATGAAGACTTTCTTTAAAGAAAAGATAGCTTAATAATAAAGAAGGAGCACTTTTAGGCAATCTCTCAATTAAAGTTTTCCTTTTTTTATCTTTTGCTTTCTTTTTAATCCAGTGATTTAAAATCTCCTCTTTATTTTTCAATTTCTTTTTCCCAAATACATGGGGATGGCGGCCAATTAACTTTTTATTAATCTTTTCTAAAATCTCCTTTACATCAAATTTCTTTTTTTCTTTAAATATTTGAGAGAAGAATACCAAAATAAGAAATAAATCTCCCAACTCCTCTTTAATCTTTTCTGTGTCTTTACTCTCTAAAGCATCAATTAACTCATAGGTTTCTTCTAAAAGATAAGTCTTTAAATTCTTTAATTTTTGAGCTCTATCCCACTTGCATCCCTGAGGAGAACGTAAAATTTCTACAATTTCTACTAATTTTTCAAATTCTTTCATAAAGAATTTAAATGAAATATGTTCTTCAGGGGTCTTTTGGGAACATGTAAAACACCTTTCTCATCAAGCCAGTATCTTACTTCATCTTTCTCCTCCAATACAGGAGATTCCTTAGGATACCCACAGGCAATTATAGAATCAATTTTATAAATAGAAGGAATCTTTAAAATTTTTCGCAGAGCTTTTTTATTTAACGCGCCTATCCAACAACCTCCTAAATTAAAACTAACAAGAGCAAGTAAAATATTTTGGCAGGCCGCTCCCACATCTCTTAAATCCGGCTTTTTTGTACGAGTTTTATTTATAAGAACAGCAATATAAAAAGAAGGTCTTGCACCAGGTGAAGGAACTCTTTTAGGATAAATGTATCCAGCCCATCTAAGATGGGGAAATATTTTTTCTTTTAGATTTTCATCCGTAATAACTAAATATTCAAGAAATTGCAAATTAGCTGCTGAGGGAGCGCATCTGGCTGCATTAATTATTTTTTTTATTATCCTTAAAGGAACTTTTTTATCTTTAAATAAACGAACTGTTCTTCTTTTAATTATAAGAGAGTATAAATTACTTTTGATAGACATAACCGGTAACAAGAAAATCTTCTCCTATTTTTTTAATTTCTAAATCCTTGACTTTTAAAACCTTATTCAAATCCTCTATTCCTTTGCCTCCAACAGAAGTTATGCTTTTTTCTCCTCCAATTATTTTAGGAGCATAAAAAAAGTAAATTTTATCTACTAATCTTTCATCAAAAAATCTTCCCAAAGTGAAAGAACCGCCTTCTACAAAGACTGAACAGATATTTTTTTCTTTATACAAAATTTTGGTTATATTTTTTAAGGTAAATTCTTTTTGAGTAAGAAAATAAATCTGAACAATCTTTCTCAAACATTCAATCTTCCTTTTCTTTCTTAAGCTTTCTTTTTTAGAAAAGATAATTAAATTATTCTTAGAATTTTTAACTAATTTTGAAGAGAGAGGAATTTTAAGATGAGGGTCAATAACTATTTTATAGGGAGATTTCCTGAATCCCTCTAAAGATGGATTATCTTTGATCACGGTATTTATTCCCACACATACCGCATCATATTTATCCCGTAATTTTTTGGCATATAGACGTGCATCTTGAGAAGTAATCCATTTAGATTGACCCTTGAAAGTAGCAATTTTTCCATCTAAACTTTGAGCAATTTTTGCTACAACAAAAGGCAAATTTTCCTCCATATTTTTGAAAAAAACTTCATTTATCTTTCTTGCCTCAGACTCAAGTACTCCTACTTTAACCTCTATTCCTGCTTTTTTAAGTTTTTCAACCGAGCGTCCTCTTACCTGAGGATTAGGATCATAGGTGGCAATAACTACTCTTTTTATCCCTCTTTTAATAATCTCATCTACACAGGGTGGAGTTCTTCCCCAATGGAAACAGGGTTCTAAATTCACGTATAAAGTTGCTCCTTTTAAATTTTTTTTTGCTTTTCTTATTGCCTCAATTTCTGCATGTAGAGATCCGGCTTTTTTATGATATCCAGAAGAAATTATTTGATTATTTTTCACAATTAAAGCTCCTACTAAAGGATTGGGAGAGGTGAATCCTTCTGCTTTCTTTGCCAGTTTAAATGTTTTTTTTATAAATAATATGTCTTTCTCTTGCATTTTTTAAATTCTCTACCCAAAGATAAGGAACCTCCAGCGTCCCAATATGGGTGAACTCTTTAAAACTTCCATGAGAATCTGAACCACCAGTGGTAAGAAGTCTGTATTTGGTAGCTAATTGAATAAAATATTCCACCATTGAAGGAGTAAAACGTGGATAGACTACTTCCAATGCATCTAAACCCCAATCACAGAATTTTTTAATTAACTCTTCTGGAGATGATAAAAAATGAGGGTGAGCTAAACTTACAACTCCTTCTGCTTCTTTAATAAGAGTTATTGCCTCTTTTACAGAAAATTTAAATCCAGCAATATACAAAGGAGATTTGGGAGAAAGAAAACGCCGGAAAGCTTCCTGTAAAGAGTTTACCTGATTTGTTTCTAAAAGATATAAAGCCAAATGCAGACGTGTAGCTATTTTATTTTTTACTTTTTCTAAAAGCTCATCAACATCTACCCTTAAACCTATCTGATTTGCTCTTTTTGCCATTTTAATAAGACGATTTTTTCTTAATTCTTTTACATCTTTTAAAGCATTCTGAAGGGTTTTATTATTACCATCTATAAAATAACCTAAAATATGTATCTCTTCCCCTTTGTATTCACAACTTATCTCAATTCCAGGAATAAACTCAATATCAAATTCTTTGCTTAACTGATAAGCTTGAGGAAAAGATTCAATCGTATCATGGTCTGTAATAGCAATTGCTTTTAAATTCATCTTTTTAGCACAAAGAAAAATCTCTTGAGGAGTAAGATCACTATCAGAATAAATAGAATGAATATGCAAATCAACTTTTTTCTTCATTCTCTTTTTTATATTTTTTACTTTCTTCCTTATAAATTCTATCCAATACTCCATTAACAAAACGAGCCGAGTCTATATCTCCAAATTTTTTTGCCAGCTCTATTGCCTCATTTATTGAGACTTTGGGTGGTATGTCATCTAAAAAAAGAAGCTCAAATATTCCCATTCTTAATATATTTTTATCAATAATTGCTAATCTTTCTATCTCCCAATTCTCCACATATTTTTTAATAATCTCATCAAGGTAAGACAAATTTTTATCCACTCCCTCCACCAGTAAAGAAGCAAAATCAACAACTTCCGATGACTGAGGATAATTTTCTAAAAAATTTTCCAAAGCTTTTTGAAAAGATATTTTGGAAATTTCTGCCTGATAGAAACTACATAAAGCAACCTCTCTTGCTTTTGTGCGAGGTCGCATTTTAAATTATAATTGAGAAAATACATCCGCCATCTCTATAGCTGCTCTTGCCGCCTCCCTTCCTTTATTACCTTCTTTAGTTCCGGCTCTCTCTATTGCTTGCTCTATTGTATCTGCGGTAATTATTCCATAAATTATAGGAATTTTATAATTTAAAGAAAGATTAGCAATCCCTTTAGTAACTTCAGAGGCAAGAAAATCAAAATGAGGCGTATCTCCTCTTATTAAAACTCCTAAGGCAATCAAGGCATCATATTTTTTTGAAGCTAACTTAACTAACCCTTGAGGAATTTCAAAAGCACCCGGAACCCATACTACTTCGATATTTTTACCTTCTACTCCCAATTTTTTAAGCTCATCAAGACAACCTTCCAGAAGTTTTAAACTTACAAATTCATTAAATCTTGATATTACAATACCAATTCTTTTTCCTTTTGCCTGATAATTTCCTTTTATCTCTTTCATCTCCGCCTCCTTTTTGGGCTAAACACAAAGCTAAAAACTGAGCCTTTGCTTTATTTACTGTCTCTTTATATTCTTTTTCAGGATTTGAATCAAATACAATTCCTGCTCCTGCCTGAACATAAGCATAATTATTTTTAAAAATAATTGTGCGGATTATTATACAGGTATCCAAAGAATCTGTAAATGAAAAATAACCCACACATCCAGCATAAATCCCTCTTTTCTGAAGCTCTAACTCATTGATTATCTGCATCGCTCTCACTTTTGGAGCACCAGAGACAGTTCCAGCAGGAAAACAGGCTCGTAAAGCATCAAACATATCATATTTTTTATCTAAAATTGCCCGAACTTCACTAACAATATGCATAACATGGGAGAATTTTTCTATTTTCATAAATATAGGAACTTTTACTGTTCCTTTTTTAGCAACTTTCCCCAGATCATTACGCGCTAAATCCACAAGCATTAAGTGTTCTGCTCTCTCTTTGGAATCCTTTAAAAGCTCTTCTTCTAAGTATTTATCCTCTTCTTCGTTCTTGCCGCGAGGTCTTGTTCCTGCAATAGGTCGGGTTATCAAAACTTTATTTTCACATCTTAAAAGCATCTCAGGAGAAGCTCCAACAATTTTCAAATCCTTAAAATCTAAGTAATACATATAAGGTGAAGGATTCAACAATCTTAAATATCGGTAAACTAAAAGAGGATCTTTTTTAAAAGAAGTCCTAAAACGTTGAGAAAAAACTACCTGAATAATCTCACCATCTTTTATATATTCCTTTGCTTTCTCTACCTCTTTTAAAAATTCTCTCTTTTTAAAATTGGAAGAAAATTTTAAAGATGCTTTTTCCTCTAAATCCAAAGGTTTTAAAGGAGAAGGTTGTAAAATAATTTTAAAAATTCTCTCTAAAAGATTTTTTTCTTTCTGATATAAAGAAGCTTCAAATTTTTCAAGAGGTGAAAAAGAAAGTATCTCTATTTCTTTTTTAAGATGGTCAAAAATTATTAAAAATTTGGGAAGAATAAAATAAAGGTCAGCTGTATCAATATCATCAGGCAAACCCTCTCCTACAGGCTCTATAAATCTTACAAAATCATAACCAATATATCCTACAAATCCTCCAAAAAACCTTAAGTTTTTTTTAGGCCATACCTTAAATCTCCTAAATAATTTTTTAAGTTCTTCTAAAGGATCAGAAGAATTAACAGTAAAGACTTTTTCTTTTTTTTCTTCTTTTATATAAATCTCTTTTTCTTTACTTTTAAAAATAACCAGAGGCTTGAACCCCAAGAAAGAATAACGAGAAATTTTTTCTTCTCCCTCCACAGATTCTAAAAGAAAACTTTCTTCTTTAAATATTTTCCCTAAAGAAAAATAAACTGAAAGAGGAGTTAAATAATCAGAAAAAAAACGTAAAGAAAGAACAAAAAGATTTATCTTTGAGGGAATTTTTTTCTTTATCTGAAAAAATTCTTTTAAGGAAGGATATACCTTCATAAAAATTAAATTAATCTTTCAAAAAAACAGCTAAAATTTCCTGTGTGGCAAGCTACACCTTTCTGATCCACAATTACAAGTAATGCATCTTTATCACAATCATACCAAATCTCTTTAACCTTCTGAATATTACCACTAGTCTCACCCTTACGCCACAAAACCTTTCTTGAGCGAGACCAAAAGCAAGTCCTTTTTTCTTTTAAGGTAATTTTTAAAGCCTCTTTATTCATATAGGCAAGCATTAATACTTTTTTTGTTTTTCTATCCTGAACAATTACCGGAATTAATCCTTCTTGATTAAACTTAAATTTTGGTAATCTTTTTCTCATTTTATCTTAAGGTGCAAAATTATATCATAAAATCAAGCGTATGGGAAACACTTTCCTATCAAAACAATACCTGCTAAAATCAGATAAAAATTTGACAAAAAGCAACCTTTTAGAGAAAATATATTTAGGTAGTTTTATAGAGTGTAAAATTTTAATAAAGTTTTTTAAAAAGATGGAGGTAAAAATGAAGAAATGGATGAGAGGAATAAAAGGAAGAATGGGAATGACTATCGGAATTTTTATAATAGGAATATTAATAAGTCTGTTATTTCTTTCTTATGAAATGAAAGCAATAACAACCTTTGTTCCTATTTTGCGAGCAGAAAGATTAATAAATGTTGTAGCTGCTCGAAATGCAGAGATAGCTTTCAAGGATTATCTTCTTACAGGAAGTAAAAAAGCTAAAGAAGATTTCTTTAAAGCATATAATGTAGCTGTAGGGGCAGGTATCTGGGGAAAGCTTCTTGAAAAAGATGTTGATCCTTCAGAGATAGTAAAAGAGTATAGAGAAACATGGCTGCATACAATGCATTTACCTGGTTATGAAGAATATAAAAGAGAGATTTTTCCCAGAGATGAAAAAGAGGTTGAAAATATAGTTCTTATTGGTTGTAAGCTTAAAAAAATAAAAAGTGTTCGGAAACTATTAGAAATAGCTTATTCTCACGGAGAGAAAGTAAAAGAATTAGGCGAAACAGTTAAAGAGTATTTTAAAATAAACGAAAGTTCACTGGAACCAGCAATAAAGGAGAAAGAATTAGCCTCTCTTCGCTTTAAGATAGAAAAACTTTTTGATGAAGTCTACGCAAAAGGTTCAGAATTTTCTCAAAGTGCAGCAGAGGTAGCTTATTGGATAACAAATGTAATTAACGTCCTCCTCATTTTAACAACTATATTTTTCATCACTTTTGGTTCTATTGTAGCATTTTTTCTTTCCCGAGCTATTATCCGACCTCTTCCTAAGCTTACAAATATCTCCAAAAGAATTGCTCAGGGTGATTTAACTGTATCCTGTGAAGTGGAAAGATCAACTGAAGAATTAGAAATTTTAATGAGTAGCACAAAAGAAATGATAGAAAATCTAAGACAGATAGTGCATAATATAAGAACTGCTGCAGATAAGGTAAATATTTCTTCCCAAAGTCTTTCTTCCTCTACTCAAGAAGTAAATGCCTCTATTGCTGAAATTTCAGGAGTAATTCAACAAATCTCTAAAGGAATGAGTATTCAATCAGATAAAGTGGAAAATATAAAAAGATTAATAGAAGAGATGGTAGGAGCAGTAAAAGAAGTTGTAGAAAATGTCCAAAGCAGTGCCAAAGATAGTGAAATAGCAGTAAATATAGCCCAAAAAGGTGAAAAAATGATTGAAAGAGTAGTGGAAAGAATGAGTAAAATCTTCTCTACAGTAAAAAATTCCTCAGAAACAATTCAAGCTTTAGCGGAAAGGTCACAACAGATAAGTGAGATTACCACTACTATTACTAAGATTGCGGATCAGACAAATCTTTTAGCCTTAAATGCAGCAATTGAAGCAGCTCGAGCAGGAGAAGCAGGTCATGGATTTGCTGTAGTAGCAGAGGAAATTAGAAAACTTGCTGAAGGAAGTGCTCGTGCTTCCAATCAGATTGACGTCTTAATTAGAGGTATTCAAGGTGAAATAGAAAAAGCTGTAATCTCTATGGAAGAAGGGACAAAAGATGTAGAAGAAGGTAGGGAAACAGTTACTTTTGCTAAGAATACATTCAATACTATTGTTAATACTGTTCAAAAAGTAGTCCCCATAACAAAAAAAGGATTAGAACTTACGGATAAACAGCTCAAAATTACCGAAAAGGTAGTCAAAGCTATGGATGAAATTGCTAACATTGCTCAACAGTCTGCTTCTTCAACACAACAGGTGAGCTCTTCTATAGAAGAACAATCTGCCTCTATGCAGGAAATTGCTTCCAGTGCTTCTGAATTAGCTCATATGGCAACAGATTTGAAAGAATCGGTAGCAAAATTCCGATTATAAAAATTTTATTCTTTTTTGCTATTCTCTTTTAAATTTTGTTCTTAGCAGTAAGAGAATACCTCTTAGCAGTAATTATCTTAAGGAAGAAGGATCCATTGGTTAAATTTTCCCAATTTTTTGCAAACTGATAATTGTTTTAAAATTTAGTTTTTTCTATAGTTTGAATTACCAAGGATTGTTTTGACGAACTGTTTCTTTCAACGATGTAATAACCTGTAATTTTTCTATTTCTCTTTTTTCTTCTGACTCAATGATTACTTCAAAAGTAGAACTTAAATCTCTGTTTGCTTCTCTTTCTCCTCCATCAAAAAGAGGTTTTATTCTTTCCTCAAAGTATTCTTTGTTATTATATTCATCAGCAAAAAAGTTAGCTATTTTTTCTTTGATAAGAAAAGTATAAATCTCTTTTGCAATCCAATTAAAATCTTCTTCTAATTTAGCATCAACTCTTGTGGAAAGAACTGCCTCTGTTCCTGAAAATCTTACCAGTGTCCATCCTTTATCTTTAAAGAATATCTTTATTCCATCTATATCTGAATAACCAAAACTTCTTTCTCTGGCAAATTCAATCAACATCTTTTTAACTTCCTTCTTTATAATCTTCAGATTACCTTTGTATTTAGATAATAAGAATTCATGATAAGGAGGTCTTATATCAGGGCTGAAATGCCATGAAGGTAATTTATTGATAAGCTTTTCTGTATTCCAATTTACCTCTTTTAAAGCCAAAAGTAAAAGTAAGCTTGCCTGAATTGAATCATCAAAAAATCCATTTCTTCCAAACCAAGAAGGATACATATGAGCTGATGCTTCAGCACCAAATACAGCACCTGTCTCTCTCATCTTCTTTTTTATATTGGCATGCCCTGTTTTAAATGTTACAGGAATTCCTCCCAATTCTTCAATCTTTTTAATAATACAGTCACTCATCTTTACATCCACTACTATCTTTGCTTTGGGGAATTCTTTCAATATTCTTTCTACAAATGTGCCCAAAATATGTTCTCCCTGAAAATCAAATCTTCTCTTTTTAATTTGAGCTACAGCACCAATTCTATCTCCATCTCCATCAATCCCTATTGCTATATGAGCATCTACCTCTTTTAGTTTCTCGTAAGCCTGATCCATATTCTTCTTTACCGTGGGGTCAGGAAGGTGAGCAGGAAATCTTCCGTCAGGTTTCATATTTATTCCTACAACTTCTGCTCCTAATCTTTCTAAAACTTCTTTTAGAGCCTGGCCTGCTGTTCCATTTGCTGGATCAATTACTACCTTTAAACCTTTAAGAGGTAAACCTTGCTTTTTAATCTTTTCTTCAACAAATTCATCTGAACTATCAACTAACTCTTTATATGAATATTTCCTCTGCAAACTTAACCATTCACTTGCTCCTTTTGCCCAACAGGAAGCAATCACCATATTTACATACTTCTTTAATATTTTTTCTGAATTTTCTCTAATTAAATTGGCTTTTCTTTTAAATCCTACAAATTCTTGAGTATCTAAGCTCTTTTTGGCATATTCGGAAATCTTTTTTATCTCCTCAGTTGTAGGATTTCTCTGGCCCAATTTATCCTTTATCACTACTTTAAATCCATTCTCTCGAGGAGGATTATGAGAGGCAGTAACCATTATTCCTAAATCGGAATCAAAATAAAGAGTAGCGAAGTAAAGGATAGGGGTGGTAACTAAACCTATATCAATCACATCTATACCTAAATTTAACAAATTCTCTATTATTCTTTTTGCAATCCTTTCTGAAGAAAACCGTGCATCTTTTCCTACAACACAGAGTAATTTATCTTTCTTATAAAACTCTTTCTGGGACTTAATCAAACCTTTTACCCAGGCATCTATAACTTCAAGAGTAAGGTATTTTTCTGCATCAGGAGCTCGCCAATCATAACTACGCGTAATAAAATCTATTCTCTCCTTATTTGTATAATCTCTTCCTCCATCTACCTCTTGTTTTTCTTGAGGAAAAACTATTCTGACAAAAGAATCTAAATTATCAAATGCTGAATATTTTTCTTTCTCAATTTCCAAAAATTCAAAAGTTAAATCTCTCAAAATAGAAAACCATCTCTTTAAATCATCAGCACAAAAAATTTCTCCCTTCCATTCACAACAAATATATTTATGATACAAACCTTCCTCTTCAACAACACCTCCTATATAAGAAGATATTTCTTCTTCTAAAGTAGAGAGATTTAAAATTAAAGAAAGTGTTTCTATCCAAGCTTCTGGAAAGAAAAAAGAAAAATACTCTTCAGCTTTTTTTAAAGTTTTTCCTGTCTGAGAAGTGGCATCAATTATTAAAATTCTTAAAGGATTATTTAAGGAATTTTTTAATAAAGCAATTTCTTTTTTTATCTTCTCCAGATTCTTTTTATCTTCATTTATAAGATGAATTTCAGGAGCAAGAATTTGAGCCTGAGGTATATTTAAAAACTTAGACAAAATCTCATAAACTATAATTAAAGGCCAGGCTTCTGTTCCTATAAATACACAAAGTTGAGGGAAAAATTCATCTTCTTTTATCTTTCTCAGCGCTTGATACATATAAAAAGGAACTCTTTCTTTCTTAAGAGTGAATATTTCGCCTCCACCATATTCTCTTCCTATTTTTATCTCTATATAGAAATCTTCATCAGGAATTTTTATAAATTCTTGCAGATTTCTTCCTCCATCTCTTCTTTCAAAATTATTTAAAAATCCTCTTAAAATCTCATCTATCTTTTCTCTCTTTACAATCCTCACTCTATTCTGCAAATCTGTAGGCAGAAGTCTTTTTTCTCCACAAAAAAAGCTATATTTTCCCACTTTTAACATAGAGATATCATTTTTACTATCCCCAAAAACTGCTATTTCATCTTCAGGTATCTTGTAAAAATCTAAAAAGTCTTTTACTGCTTCCTTTTTAGAAACTAAAGAGATATCTATAGCTACACTGGAGTAGGTAATCTTGAATTTTCTAAGAGAGTCTATATTCCTCAATCTCTTTTTGACTAACTTCGCCAGTTCCTTCATTAAATATTTTTCCTCAAAAAATTTAACTGTTACCATAGAAATCTTAGGATAAGCTTTTATTATTAAGTTTTCTCCTCTCTTTACCAAGATTTCAGCCTCTTTTATTAACAAATTCCAATCTTCTCTTTTTATCTCTTCTAAACTTTCTCCAATCTCTTTTATAATCTTTTTTTTCTCTTCATAAGAACTAAATTTGCTATGCTTTATATCTACTTTTAAATTACCTTCTTCATCAAAATATCCCCAGACACTGCCCATCTCACTCAAAAAGAAAACTTTTTTCTTCCTGCGAATATCTTGAGGTAATCTTTCTCCTACCAACTCCTCCAAAGATTTAAGAGACTGTCCACTCACTATTACAAAAAATATGTCTTTCCTTACCAATTCTGATATTAACTCTATTTTCTTCTTTCCTAAAGGTATGGATGCTTTTTCTAAAGTATCATCATAATCAGTAAATATTGCTTTTATTCTGCCCCCATCTTTTAAAATCCTTTTTCTTCCTCTTCTTTCTGACTCAATATCTTTAACTACTTTCTCTAAAACTTCTTCTTTTATATCTGGTTCAATCTCTCTAATTATTTCAGGAAAATCTACTATCTCTCCTATCTCTTCATATTCTCTCTTCAGTCTTCTTGCTTCATTTCTTAATCTTCTGAAATATCTCTTTGCTATCTCATCTGCAGAAAATTTCAACCAGCTAACACTTAAATACGGTGAACCAATAACTACACCTTTTTTCTCTAATTTCTTTCTTTTCTCTTCTAAATCTGCAAATGTAATCCCATTTTCTGCGATAATCTTAATAAGTTTCCTCAATCGGGAAGTAGTCATCTTTATTTTAAATAAAGAAAATACTCTTAAAATGTCTTCTCGTTTGAGTTTTAAATGTTCATTTTCTTTTAAAAATTTCTCCAGAGGGTCTTCTGCCTTTATCTTTTCTTCTATTTTCTGAATCAATTCTTCTATTTCTGAAGAATCAGAATACTTCCTTAATCTTTTTAACTTTCTTAATGCTCTTTTAAGCTTACCTTCTTTTATCCAGTTTTCTGCTTTTTTAAATTCTCTTCTTACCATCTCTTCTCTGTTTGCTTCCTCCAGAAAAACTTTTTTAGAACTTCTAAACATCTTTTTTTCTTGTGCTCTCTTTTCCTCAATTACCTTTATTTCTCTGCCCATTATCTTACTAATAATTTCCTCCCACGAAACTCCTCTTTTTTTCTTTATATCTAAAAGGGTTCTATATTCCTCAAGATACTGTCTTCTAAATCTTACTATGTCAAATACAGAAGAATCTCCTATAAATTCTTCTACTGCTTTTTTATATTTTGGCTTTTTTACTTCTTCTTTTATCTCTATCTCTTCCTCTTTTTTACCTACTATATCAGCAATAATTTTTTCTAAAGAAATTCCTTTCTTTCTTTCTATTCGTCGTATAGTTCTGCATTCTTCAGGATATGACCTTCTAAACTCAGTAATATTAAATACATTTGAATCACCCATAAATTCTTTTACCGCTTTCTTATACTTCACCTCTTTTATTTTTTTCTCATACTCACATAAAGAATTCAGGGTAGGAAGAAATCCTTTCTCTATCCAGCTTGCTTCTAATCTATATCTTCTCAGTATACGACTGGTAACTTCACCTTTTTCCTGAGCTTTCTTTAAATCAGATAAACTTTTATAACCTAATATATTGGCTATAAAAAGCCAGGCTTTATATTGATTATGGATATCCTTCCAATAGTTAGAAGAAATCTTTTTTAAACAGAACCAAGCAGCTTCTCTGAATACAGGGTTTTTCTTCACATAATTATGCGACTTATAAATTTCAAAAATCATTCCTTTAAATCGAGCAATTATTCCTCCCAGATGCATCTTATAAAATTCATCACGTCCAGGATAAAAGATATTCTTCTCGATCATCATATCTACCAACTTCTTTAAAGGAGTTTTCTTTCCTATTAAATCTAAAAATTCCCCAGGCAATGTTTTTCTTAGAAGCCATTCTAAAGCTTTCTCTTCTTTTTCTCTATCCCAGCTTATATCTTTTATCACTAACCAGAATACTCTCTCCAGCAAAGGATAGTCTTTGTCAATCTCTGCTTCCTTTAGAATTTTTAAATAATCCAGTTCATTCCTTTCTTGATAATAGTTTTTCAATCCAAAAAGACCAAAATTTACAAAACTTCTATAGCCAAAACATCTTAAATCATTTTCAATCAAATATCTTTCTGCTTCCTCTAAACTTATCCTTTTCTCTTTTAAGTTTTGAGAAAGCTTTATAAAATCCTTTGCTACTTTGCCAAATAACCATCTTATTGCTTTTTTGCGCATCTTTATATTATCCCACTTTGTCTCTTTTAATAACCAAGGGGCTGTTTTCAAAACAGGATCCCATCTCTCAAGTTCAGTAACTTTTATAATCCATTCATAGTTCTTATCTCTTAAAAAAGAAAACTTTCTTTGTAATTCCCTAAAGGTTGGGTATCTTATCCTATTTGACAAGACAAAATTTTCCAAATCTTCATAATTTATTTTTCCTTGATGATATTTTTCTATTTTTTCTTTATATTCTTGAGGCAATCTCTTTAAAATATATTCTTTAAGCTTAATTATTCTTTCTTCCTCTTTTCCTCCATCTTTAATAAATCCTTTCCCATTTCTATTTTTCTCCGCAAAAATCTTTAACAATCCTAATTTTTCTGTGACAGACTTAACATGAAGAAGCTGGGTGAGTTTAGGAATTCTATAGAAGAAAGAATTGGTGAATTTAAAATCTCTATCCTTAAATGAATTATTGAGCTCCTCATCAGACAAACCGTTATTATTCTTTCTATCCTTATTTTTATCAATCTTATTAAGCGAAATAGATAATTTCGTTTCTTTCCTCCCTCTGAAAGAAGAAAGTATGGCACTATTTCCATCTATGAAACCTGAAATTCCCCCATCTTTTTTTTCCAACTCACGGGACACCAGAAACCTTATCCATGCATTATTAATTCTATTTTTAATCTCCTCAGGCTTATTAACATCCAACAATTCCTTTGATAAACAGCGCCAAACCTTGGTGTATCGAGGGTTAATAAAAAGTTCAGCGAAAGAATCGCGGGATATTTCATATAATCTCTTTATAAAACTCTTATCTTCTTCCTCTAAAGAATTGCAATCTCTGACAAATTTAAAAAAATCATTTTTTGCTTTTTTCTGCCAAGGCTGAAATTCCATAAACCAAATTACGCCTCTTTTAGCAGAAAGGTATATAGCATTACTCAAAGTATTTGGTCCACGAACTACTATGGGCAATTCGCATAGTGAAAACAACTCATCAAATCTCTCTTTTTCTAAAGTTGTAGGAATAGAGATTACACTTATCTTATGACCTGTCGTTTTTGGAGAGATTTTAATACCAAAAATCGTTTCCCAAGGAACTTCATAAACATTATAGTTACCTTTCTCAACCAAATTTTTAAATGTCTCATACTCATCAAAACCCCCTTTTCCAACTCTAAACACAAAAATAGTTAAATCCTCGTCTTTAAACTCCCTACTGCTTTCTCTTGCCTTCTCCAATGCGGAAAAATAAATCTCATACATTGAAAAATAAGCAAAACTATAAATCACACCCCATTTACTTTTTGTCAATTTATCTAATTCTTTGTCCTCAAGAGAAGGTAATAATTTTTCTAATAATTCCTTTTTTCTTTCTTTAATCTTCTTAGCCCCTTTAGGTAAGCTGTCTACCTTTTTCATAAATTCCTCATCTACAGGAGCTACCCCTACACATTTCTGACCAAATCCCCAGCTTAGGATACTATTTGAACTTCTCTCTTCAAAATAAGAAGACCCCTCAATTCCAAACTCATAGAGTTCAATTACCGGAGCTTCTTTCTCCAGTTTCGAAATAAAAGGCGAAATAATTTGTTCGTTTAGATCAATAGAAGCTGGTCTATAAACAATAATAAGAGAAACAGCTGAAGGCTTTAAGATTTCTTCCTTCATATATTGCCACGTATCTTTTGCATTTAACCAGATAAATTCCACATCTTCTGTGCTGAAAGTTTTTTTGTCAATGAAAGTTGCTTTCTTTATTTCTTTTATCAAATTTGATTTTAGAGCTTCTGAGATCGACGACATTCTTAAGGCAGATATAAAATCATCACGGTTATGAAGTATCACTTTAATTTCTTTTTCAGAATAAATCTTTCTTAACATTTTTATAGTATTCAATATAAATGGTATATCTCCACTTCCTCCTAACCATGATACAGGAGGAACGATAAAAACAATCTTTTTAAAATCCCTTTCTGATAAACTTTTTTCAATTTCTTCTCGGATAAACATTGTCTTAAAAGATTTGAGTGCTTCCTTATTATCGTGCTTTTTCTTTTCTCCAAACGATTTTAAAACTCCTTTATAAAGATTAAAAATATAGTGACTACTACTAACTTTCTCTGCTGCCTCTTCTAAAACTTCCAAAGCTTTCCTGTCAAGAGGAGATACAGAGCTTTTAACTATAGAACTCAGCATCATAGCTATTACATCACGATATTTTCCTAAAGGATATTCTTCTAAAAAATCTCTTAAGGTAAAAATAACACTTTTACTAATGCAATTTGGATAAAACTCAATGAAGTGTAATAGACGACTTTCTGCTATGTGATAGGTAAATATATTTAAATTTTTTGTTTTAAGTAAACTAATAAGAAAAAGAATCTTTAACGGGAGAGGTTTTTTTTCTAAAATCTCTTCTATGGAATGTAATTGCCTCCGATATAACTCTGTATCTATATCTTCTATCTTCAATTTCTTTAGCTTCCCTATCTCTCTCAATAATATTTCTCTTTCTTCCTCTCCGAAATATTTACGATAAATTTCTACAAATTCATCCAAATCATTAGGAATAATATTAAAAGTATCCTTAGAGAAATTGAGGCAATTTTCTTCTACTCCTTTCCCTCCATCATAATTATTCCCTCTAAATCTTTCTCGTATTTGTTCAAAAGAAAGTTCAGGATTTTCCTCAAGCATATAAGCAACACTTATAGCAACCCGAGGTGCAAGAAATGAATTTCCAACTCTTTTTTCTCCTTTAAATTCAACCTCTCCATAACGATTATCAAAATACAGTATATGAGCATCTTTTTCCTCATAGATTATTTTTTCTTTATTAATTTCTCTACTTACAGCAAGAACCTCTTTAAATGCAGCAGGATAACTTATCCTTCCATAAGCATATTCATTGTTAGCAGCTGCAATTATTATTACGCCTTTTCGATAAAGTTCCTTAATAATCCTATGAACACTTTCCCATTTTTGTGGATCAGGATTGCTGTGTCCAGCAGTAATTACAACTATTACTCTTTTTCCAGATTTTTCAACATAATCTTTTATGATTAATAATGCTTCATTAAGAGAATCAACATATTCTTTTTCTGAGGCACATATTGTCCTAACGCGAATACTTCCTAACTCAAATAAACTCTTCTTAAGAATTTCCTCTACAATCTCAGCATGTTCCTCATTATCTCCTCTTACATTGATAATCGCTACACTACCCTCTTTATGTCGAAGCCATTTAATTTGATTAATATTGCTTAATGATGCGGGTTGATGAATTTTTATGCTTGGTTTTCTTACATTTTTAAAGAATAATCTACAAAACAAAAATTTGGTGAATACAATAAAGATAATCTTTCTTAAAAACAAAAAAACTTGTTTTAAACTGTGGACAAAAGATGGGAAGAAGGAACTGAAAGAGATTATCTTAGCTAAAAGATTCTTCAAGAATGTTGTTAACTTTAAAGGCGGGGCTCTCAAAAAGAAATTTTTAAGGTAAATTAATAATAATCTTTTGAAAGAATAACTGGTTAAGAATTTGCTCCTTTCCTTTCTTGAAAATCTTAACCAATCGGTTATTATAAATGCAAATATATTTTCCTTGACAGAGTTATATAAATATGTTATAGTTTGTTTGCCATGCCTGCCAATGTTAAACAAATAATTCAGGATTTGATTATCCCTGAGTTTAGAACTCTTTCTGCTGAAATTAAAAGATTGGATGAGAAGGTTGAGAACGTAAGAAGTGAATTTGAAGAAAAGTTTAAGAGATTGGATGAGAAGATTGAAAGTATAAGAAATGAGTTTGAAGCTAACTTTAGAAGGATTGATTCTGAAATTGATCTCCTTAAAGAAGAAATTAAGTTTTTGCGTGAAGAAATAAAGATTTCTATAAACATTCATGAAAGACTTGCCGCACTTGAGGCAAAAATAAACAAATGAATTTTTGAATGAAATATTAGACTCCTTATCGAACAAACCACCATCATTCTTTCTATCTTGGCTATTTTTAATCTCATCAGCAGTAAATAAGTCTTGAGATATATTTTCTTTTCTTGTTATTCTCTTAGCCTTTTGAATTCTGCCTCTTATCTTACTACCAAAATTATCGATGTGTAGAGAAAGTAGATAACTAATTAAAAGAACCACTATTCCTGACTCTAAACCTAATGGTGCCATTATCCAAAGAGGTAAATCGCCAGTATATCCTGTCAAATTCAACAAAGCGTATACTCCTGCTTTAAAATCTCCATAGTTTATTAACTTAAAGGCAGTACAGAAAGCAAGGGAGGCAACATAAATTACTTGCAACATTCCTATTCCGACTATCCAATAGTTATCAGTCCTTTTGCCTCTTCTAACTAACCAGAAACCTAATGTAGCATTATAAATGTTTGGCACAAAATTATTCAAAATCAAACCTAACTGTTTTGGTAAAGCAAAAGGTAAAATTGGCTGTTCAAGACGAACATATCTAACGGAAAAATCAGGAATACTCTCTCTTTCAACAAAAGGAAGATATCTTGTTATAACTCCTCCTGGGTCCAGCCAAGATGGACAACGCACTTTATCTAACACATAATCAGGAAAGGTGAGGGTATTAAAAAGAGCATGAAGAAGTTCATGAGGTAAACTTATCAATATACACAAAGGTGAAAGCCCTGCTATCAGCATACCTAAAATTGTTTTAACTCCGCGCCGATCTGGAGGAAAAATCTCAATCATTCTTTGGTCTAAGTAGTTTAAGCAGTTCTTGGCAGAGTTAAAAAGACCTTTAATTACTGAGTAAAGAGAATTGAATTCAAAATTTCTCTTTCTTCCTCCATCATTTCCTAAATTATTTAATAAGAAAAGTCGTTTTCTTTCTAATTCACTTAATTTCAATTCTTTTTCTCTAATCTCTTGTTCTGATTTTTCCAAAATTTTATTTCCTTTCCCTTTAATTACCTCAATAATAACACAAAACATTTTGTGAACTTTTCTCCTTATTTTCTTGACAGATAAATATGTTATAGTTTGTTTGCCATGCCTGCCAATGTTAAACAAATAATTCAGGATTTGATTATCCCTGAGTTTAGAACTCTTTCTGCTGAAATTAAAAGGAGTGTTCTGGAGTATTTTTAAAAGTTCTGATTTAAATAATTTCCTTCCTCCATCAACTTTATCTGCTGCTATCTTAAAAGACCCCAAATAAATACATTCAACAACATCACTAAACCTTCTGCCCCTTCCAAATGTCCTTTCACTTAATTCTTGTTCTGCCTTCTCATATGGTATACTCTTCTCCTTAGAAAGATTACTTATTGCCCTTTGCCAGTAGATTCTGGAATATCTGTATAGTTCGGGTTTTACATAGATCTTTTCAATATATTTTAAAGGTATCTCTATGGGATTCCATTCCCTATCATGAATTACCAGATTAGTTTTTCCATCTCCACTATTGTCCGTAATATCAAGATTCCTGAAGTCATTAAGCAGCTCTTTAGTATTTATGATAGCAAGCGCTCCCCCCTCCTCAGCAAATTTTAATGGATTTTCCAGATTTCTTCCGATATAAACCCCTTCACCATATGCCTGAACAACTGAAACCTCTGTCTTATATTTCTCTCTTACCATGGAACCAGATTTTAAAGCCTTGTCTTCTAGGATACCCAATAAATTAATAATTATCGGTAAGTTTTCTCCTGCTGAAATTCTAATAGTTTTGGCTTTTGTCAAAGAAATACCATGCAGAGCAATATCATCCGGAACCTCGCCATTCTCCAGAAAGTTTTTCAATACTTCTCTGCCATAGTTCCTACTCTGCAGGAAGTTATAGATTTTATTTATTGTAAAGATCTCCTCAACGTCAGGGTATTTTTTGCATACTGGAGGTAAATCATCTAAATTCTTCTCAATTATTGCTCTTAATTTTATCCGCAGATCGGACAGATTCATATATGGCGCTATCGTCCTGACGAGTTTTATCGTATCCTCTATATTCCAGTTTCCTCTTTCGGCAACATCCGTGACAAGTTTATTCAGATTTGTGCTTAATTTCTTAAGGATACTATCTCTTAGGAATTCGGGTAACTCCAAACCTATACCAAAACTTTGCCTTAATGCCTTTGAATAGATAAGTGAATCTTCCTCATCTAATTTCAACTCACCCAATGCCTTAGCTCTTACGAAACGAATAGCATCCGCCAGAACTATCTCTGCAACAGAATACTCAACAGCTGAGAAAGGATGAGGTCTTTCAGGATCAAATATTGAATCTATACCGGAATATATCTTAACTATACCATTCTTTGCATAAACTATTGAATTATCTGGATCATAGACCTCAAATCTTTTATTGATTGAATTATAAAATATCTGGATTGCATTTATTCCCAGATCACTCCTGCTTATTGCGGATGTCTCACCTCTTATATCACCAATCTTCATAGAATTTGAAATTTTTCTAATAACCTTTTCTATTTCCTCAATATTCCTCTCGATAATATCCAAAGGCAGATATTTACCAAGATATTCATTTATCTTTTCCCTTCTTCTTCTATATAACTCCTCCAGTGCCTCTGGTTCAAATCTCTTTATCTTGTCTTCAAGATCATCAAGAATTGATGGAATTGTTATTCTTTCTTCTTTTATCTCCAGTAATGTATTTTTAAACTCCTCGTCTTTAAATCTATCAGCGAATTCTTTTAAAGGAATATCAATTTTCCTTAAAACGTTATCAAAGTCATGATCCTCATATCTATCAAGTTTGCCAAGAAATACTAAAAGCATGTTTCTTGCAGTTCCAGATGTAATCCCTATCTCCCATCCATCCTCACTCATCTCTTTAATTCTTTCCAAAACTTCGCTCACCTCTTTAGGAACTCTATCCGAATTCAACCACTCCTCAAATTCTGCCTTAATTGCATCATTTTCCTCTTCCACTCTTTTTCTCTCTTTTAAAACATCATCTATACTTTTCTCCTGCTTAGCTATCTCAACCAAAGTCTTGCCCCAAATTCCCTTTTCCAAAGCCTTTTCTATTGTTTTTTTATCTCCTATCCTGAGAGCTTCTCTTATTTTGTCAACCCTGTATGGGGTCAGTTGTCCATGTATATAACCCAGATTCGTTGCCTCCTCACCGTATTCAAGATAATCCATTAGATAGACCGGAAACTCTACTCTGTTCAGGCTCCATATGGATTCGTTATTTACCGGTTTTATTTCTTCTCTTATTAATTTATCCAAAACCTCTAATTCTCTCTCTCTTTTGGAATCCTTCAGATACCTCACTACGGGAACTATCCAGGAGAATTTATCTATATTCTTCCCTATTATCTCAAATGTCTTATCATCTGCGGTGAATCTATCCCAGATGTCTCCATATTTTATAATGCTTGTTACTATCCTATCTATCTCTATTCCCTCAGAAATTAACCTCTTTATCGCTCTTGCGAATAAATACTCCCCAGTTTTTTTATCTCTCTCAAGAACATAGTTTGCAATATCCTCATTTGATTCTATGATGGCTAACACCCTTATGAGTTGCACTATAGCATCATTTCTTCTTTTTCTTGTCTCCTCATCCATTAGATTCAAATCGGCATTAAATTTCTCTATCTCCGGAATAACTATGTCTTTATACAACTTTCTCGTTGGGACGCCCTTCAGTATATTCTTGAATGATAACAAACCCATATATTTTAGAAATTTGTCATCCAATTCCCACAGCAGGATATACTTTAGATCTTCTAATGATAAAGTGCTCGTATCAATATTTTCGTATTTATCAAGTTTTGATATATCAAAGAATGCTGGTTCTCTCATGTAGTTTTCAAAAAACTCACTTGCATTAAGTAGACCGAATATCTTGATAAAATTGATGAAATTTGGATTTACTCCAACAGTCTGTGTCATTAATACAAAACCAGTAAATGTTCTGGAAATTGCAGAAGTTATTTCCTCCTTATCACTCACTTCTTCTATATATTTCATACCATTAATGAAGGTTCCGGGAGCTTTTACGAGCATTTTTCTCGCCTCGCGGAAACGAAGCCAATCTCGCAATACCCTTAATCCTGCTAAACCAATATATCTGGCAATCTTTCCAAGACAGAGAATATACAGAATATCGAAGAAATTTATCCCTTCTACAGAATATCTTGAAGAGATATAAAATGCGAAATCTATCTCTTCCTTGCCGGCTTCTCTCAGTATAGAATCTAAGATTTTAATAAAGTCTTCTTCCTGCAGATCTTTTTGTATATTCTGAACAATTTCTCTTATGTACTTCATATACTTCGGATCACCATCCAAAGAAGCACATATCGCCTCCATCCTCAACTTTTTATTGAATTCCACTAAATCAGAACGTTTTCTAAATAACTGTATTACTCTTACAAACTCGGGGTACCTTCCAAATAGCTGTATTGTTCCTACAAATCCATATGGATATCTTAAGGATTTCTCTATATCTTCATCATCAAATTCCCTTAAGTATTTGATACCATCAAGGAAACTTTTTAAATCCTCTTTAATCTCCTCTATTGGACATCTGAATATTATATGTAGTTTATACACTCTTGTTAATTTTATTCCATTAATAATGTCTACAAAGTTGGGAAGTTTCTTAATAGAATTTAGTAGCTCTGATAACCACCATAAACTATAATCACTGTTGCTGAATGCTGTTCTCACATCTTCTGGATTATTCTTAACAATATTTATGAATTCTGGAGTGATATCCTTGATGGCAGATATAATTCTATAAAACTCTGATCCCTGATTCTTGAGAATATTCCAGATAATATCCTCACCCAACATCAGCAAAGCATCAAAGGCATCAAGTAATTCCATAAGTTTTTCTGTGCATTTTAATCCTGACATAAACTCATTAATTGCCTGCCTGAATTCTACATTCTTAGATTCAAGTGCCTCTCTTACTTTCTCAATACCAAATCTATTGGCGAATATCAACATAATTAAATGTTCACTTATTCCCTCATCTCTTTCTTTAAATCTCTCTCTGACATTTTCCTCAATCCTATTCCTATCTTTTCTTTCTATAACATCTCCGAATTTAAAGAATAACTCTACTGCTTTTTCTTGATAATTCTTTTTGTTGCTATTCACCCCAAGAATTATCAATCTGTAAATCAGCTCTTTAACTCTGTCAGTAAAACCCATGGGAGAGTAAAATTCCAGTCTACTGTCTGTCCAGTGATCTACGAAACCATCTATCCTCAAGATTGGGATTAGCAATTCAAGATGTCGCTTTACAAAATTTACCGACTCTTTATCTATAAAAATGCCGGGGGTTTCTCTAACTAAGTCACTTAAAAAGTTTCTCACTGTTTCATCTTCAATTCCATCCTCTATTCTTTCCACCAGTGCATCAGTAAGTATGGAATCGACCACTGTGTTAAATGTTATTTCCTTTCCACTTTCTATCAATTCTCTAATTTTCTTTCTTATCTCATCATCACTTACCTCAAGTCTCTTCTTTAAGACCCACTTTTGCTTTAGTCTCTCCCTTATCCTAATGATGAGTCTTCTAATCTCCATCAACCTCTCTCTAATCTCCTCAATCCGCTCCTTCCTAACCCCCTCCCTCTCAAGTTTTCTCAGAACTCTATCTACATCTCTTGCCCTTTTCAAGTAGATTTCTGTAAGTATAGCTCTTGCTAATCTACCTCTCTCATCTTTTAAAGGTGAAGTCATAAGCAATTCAGCAATATTCTCATCACTTATACCCTCAACTCTCAATTCTTTTATCTTTTCTAATTGATACTCTTTTATCTCTGAAATGACATCTCTCTTTTTATTCTTGGTTTCTTCATGTATCTGAGATAGGCCCTTTAATGAGAAAGTTAACTTGCTTTGCTCTCCACCATCATTCTTTCTATCCTGGCTACTTTCCTCAATCTCATCAAGTAAAGTAAGCTCTTTATTTTTCCATCTTATCCCTATCCAAGAGGTATACTCTCCATCAATAACTTTGTAATTTTTCTCTAATAACTTTTCTTTCACAAAATCTTCCCATTTTCCCTCTTTGCTTAAGTAATCTATATAAATCCTAAATAAAATACTTAACAATTCTCCTCCCTCTTCATTTCTTAAAAAAGTAGGCAAATCCTTAAGATGAAAGAAAATCGCCCATTTAGGAAAATCTTTTCTTAACCATAACTCCTCCATTATAAGTCTTTTCTTTTTTACTCTATATTGAGAAAATATTAATGTGTTTAAACCCGCTCCTTCAAAAATTAATCCTCCTTCTTTCACTATTCCACTTATAGAAGAAAGTATCTTGTAAGCTTGTTTGTGAGAATAATGCATTAATACATTAAAAATTCTTGCCCAATCAACTTTTTCTTTTTCCCAATTCTTATCTAAATCTCTCAAATCTGCTTTTATAAATTCTAAATTATTCAATCCTTTTTCTTTTTTAACAACTTCATAGGGTTTAAAAATAATCTTCTTTTCTTCAAAAGAGTCACTTTCTGTTTCTTTTTCATCAAAAAATATAAGTTCTGCTAATTCTTCTCTATTCTCTATTACTTCCAAAAGAGAAAAGCTATCTTTTAGAACAGAGATCTTTAAAAAACCTATCAAATTTTTATTTTCATCCTTTAAAACGATATAATCTCCTTTCTTTACTACTAAATAAGCTACTAAATAAGGAATAACTTTATCCACCCCATATACTTTAAGTTGAGGAAATTTTTCCGCAAATTCAACAGTAGTAAAAGGGGTGGGTAATCCTGTTTTTCTATCCCAAGCCATACCTATTCCCAAATCAGCAAAAGCTCCTTTTTGAGGAGAAAATCTTTTCCTAAACCAGTCATCAAAATCTTTAAGTCTTTTCGGATAGGTAGTTAGAGGAATACCTCCATCTGAATTTATCCTTCTCCATTTATGAAAATAAATAAAAGGACGGCGAGAAATCTCTTTCTCTATACGCCTGCGATAATGAGAAAAGCCTTTCTCCTTTATAATTTGCTTAATATCCTGCCAAGAGACATCTCCATACAAATACCAAAGATTAAGATAAACTTGTTTTCTCTCTTCATCTCCCAAGAATTTCAACCATTCCAAAACTTTTCTACTTTTTACTTTTTCTCTTATCATCTTAACCACACCTATCTTCTCTAAATCGTATAGAATTTTTACTTCTCTTCTATCTAATAGCTCTTCACAAATAATATCTTTTTCTCCAAATAATCTTCTCAAAATCTTCTCTATCCTCGTATTTATCTTTCTTCCTCTCTCTTTCTGTCTTAACCTTTCCTTCTCAGTTTTTTTCTTGTAGAATCCTTTATCTCTCTCTATACAAGCTTTTGTTTTCCTTTCTATCTTCTTCTCTCTTCTGCTTTTCTGCCGACTCTTTCCTTTTTTTCTGGTAAAAAACCTTTTTCCTTTTTGTAAAGACAAAATCTCTCCTTGAGGAAGATGAGCAGAGATAAATTCTACCTCACCTTCTTGATTAAAAATCTCTACTTCTATCTCTCTATTAGCTAACGCAGCTCTTTTAACTTTTTTACCAGCAAATCTTATAGTTCCCGTCTTTCCTACCCAGAATCTTTTAAGCAAAAGTTTTCCTTGAGAAAGTTTCTTTAAAGTTTCCTTAGATAATTTTTGATAAAACACGCCTATTAAATTATCTTCCTTCCAAATCTGAGCAAAGATTATCCTTTTCTGAGAAAGAAGAACTTCTATAGGCTTACCTTCATAAAGAAGAACATTTGCATTTTTATATCTAAACTCTCTTCCTAATTCTGCCCATATTCTACCTGCAAAGATAAGCTCTCCTCTTTTGCCTAAGAAAAGATTCTTAATAATAATCCATTTACTTTGAGTTAATATTTCTTTCCTGACACAAGGCAGTTTTAAAGCATCAATTAATAAAATATCTTCCTTCTTTACTCCTTTATTTAAACTTTCAAATTCCAAAGTTATTTTTTCTATTCTTTTTTTTCTTTTAAAACTTTCCCACAGCTTTTTTAATTGAGGATTTTTCAAAATAGCATTTCTTACTCTTGTTCTTGAAACTTTTAAATCCTTAGCAATTAAGGTGATTTTACCTTTTTTCTCTATAATCTTTTCCTCCAATCTCTTCTCAAAAATTCTCTTTTCTTTCTGAAATTGACCTTCTAAAATTTTTCTAAGTAACTTTTTCCCTTCTTCAGTAAGAGTAAAAAGGTATTTTTCTTTTCTTTCCACTATTCCTTTTTTGATTAACCGCCACAGAGAAAGATATATATTTTCTCTCTTTCCTCCTAACACCTCTTTTACTTCTTTTCTTATTTCTCCCCAGGAGGTAATACCTTCAGAGATCAAATAAATAATAAATAGAGTTGACTTAGAATAATGAGTAAGCCTCTCTCTTTCTAACTCCTCTACCTTCTTGAAAAATTCTTTTCTCCTTTCTTCTCTATCTCTTCCTCCATCTAAATATTTCTCTCCATCATCTTTTTTCCTCTTTTTCTTTAAATATTCCTCAAACCGGGAAGAAGAAAAGAAATCTTCATAAAATTGTTCAGGAGAAATCTTCTCATCTTCATTCTCCAAATGCTTAATTTTCTCATCATCCTGCTTTTCTACTTTAAAATCCTCTGTTTCCCTTATCCATTCTTTTATTTTCTCATTCCATAAATATCTACCAGAAGAGACAGGAATTAAAATCTTTTGTCTTACCATCCACTCAAAACTAGGAATAAGTCCTTTTACTTTTATCTTTCTTAATTTAGCAAATTCTTTCTCTGCCAAGTTCCTGTTCAAAAATCCTTGAGGAAATTTCTTCCCTAAAAGTTTTAATGCTTCACGATATGGAGAAAATGTATGCCATAAATCCTCTTCTTTCTCTACTTTGGAAAGCAATTCTTCTTTTATTTTGGGGGGAATTTTACGTTGTCTTATTAAACGTTTCGCCTTATTATAATTATGCTCCTGGCACAATTTTCTTACTATTTTTTTGACCTCTTCTATTCTTAAATTCTGCAAAATCTCATCAAATAATTGAGGAAACTTTTTACGATACAAAGCTATAAATTTCTCCACCTCTTCTATCCTGCCCTGAGAAAGCAAAGCATAACATTTCTTTCTTATCTCATCCCTGCTTTCTTCTTGTCTCTTTCTAACCAGAGAAGTTTTTTCCCTAATAATAGATTTTCTCCTTGCCGAAAGATTATCTTTTTTCTTTATAACTTTTCTTGAAAGCAATACTTTTCTTTTTTCTTCCCTTCTCTCTTTTACTTCTACTCCTTTTATCCCTCTTCGATATTTCTCAATTAATTCTTGTAACTCTTGGTTTCTTTTTATCATCCCTCTAAGTTTACTTCTTCCTAAACCTAACAAATTAGCCGCTGCAGAAATATTGCCTCCTGTCTCCTCCAAAGCTTTTTTAACCCTTAAGTATAACTCCTCTAAAGGAGGATATTTTCCTTTCTTTATCGCTAAAATTATCTCTTCCGCCTGCTTTGTCAGTATATATCCTTCCTTTTTATCTTTCTTTCTCAAAAATCCTTTCTCCTCTAATTTTTTCAAATATTGAAAAATCAAATTCTCTCCTTTTCCTAAAAGCTGGGCTATACTGTCTTCGGCAACTCCCATATAATAAAGAATAAGTATCTTTAAAGCTAAAGAAGATAATTTTCTAAAACCAGCCTCTTCCAACTTCCTACAACCTTCCCATAAAGAATTTAATTCTTTAACAAATTCCTCCCAATATTTAAACCGTTTTCTTCTTAACCTAATCTCTTTATCATCTATCTTCATCCAATAAGTTACCCCTAAATCCCATGCTTTCTTTAAAGTAAGGGTACCATCATAAAGAGAGTTGATGAACTCCTCTCCTCTTTTTGTCAAGATTAACTTATTATTCCTTAATTCTATCAATCCCAATTTCTTCATTCTATGAGTATGAGTTGTGGAACCAGGAGAGATTAAATCTCTTAAAGGAATACCTCTACTTTTTGCCCATAAAAACTTTACATCATTTTCGGTAACAAGAAGCTTTTCTTCCCACTTTTTAAATTTAGAAATTAGCCTTTTTGCATCTTCCTGAAAAGTTCTTCCTCTTCCTGTCAAAACAGAAATTAAATCCTCTACACTGGCTTGATTTCTTAATACTTTTTCTAAAACTATCTCTAATTCTTCATTCAAATAATAATCGCCAAATTTTTCCTTCTGGAAAATTAGCCCTCTATTTAAAAGTTTTAAAAAGCGCTTCTCCACTATTTTCTTTCCTGATTTCTGGGTATATATACCAGTTATATCTGTAACTAAGGATGGTTTTCTTTTTCCTTTTTCTATACAGATAAGAATAGCTAAATCTTTCTCATCAAACTCCCTAGGTAACTTTGAAGAAAGTCCTTTCAATATTTTAATTTCCTTCTCCCTCAATCCTAATCCTAATCTTAGATTCTTCCAGCTGAATCCAATAAAACGAGGAGGAAGTCTCAAGCTTACCAATAATTCATTCACTTCCCATTTACTTTTAAGATAATTTTCTAAAATTCTTCTGACTGACTCCTTTAAAATGAATCTATCCTCCTTCTGAATAAGAAAATCAGTGTTTTTATCTATTTTTTCTAAAGCATCTTTTATTTCCCAACCAGCCAACTTTCCTTTCAGTAAATCTTTAAGCTCATCAAAACTTAAATTACCTTTTTCTGCTAAAGTAAGTAATACTAAGAAATCATTTTTGGTTAACAACATTCCTTTATAAAAAGGAAATCTTTCTATCTTTGCTATCTGCTCCTTTTTCCCTCCATCCTGAGTAATTATCTCTTTTGTTAAATCCTGCATAATTGCCTTTGCTACTTTCTGATTTATCCAAGGCTGACCTGTGGTAAAAATGGCTATCAAATCAGAAGTATTTAAAATTCGAAGAGTATATGGTTTAAGCTCCTCATAATTTCTCCATACATCTTTAAAAGAAAGCTTTCCTCCTCTATCTTTCTGGGTAAAAACATCTAAATCTAAGGAGGCTGCTTTGGGCAAATATTGACAAACCTTTATTTCCTCTTTTAAACTAACTACTTTTTCAAAAGAAGCAGTTTCAAATCTTACTATCTCTTCAAATTCCTTCTGAAGCATCTTCAGTTTTTCAAATTTAACAGGAGAAGTTATCCAGAAAATAGAAGAAGAAAAATAAAAAGAAGTCGCAGAAAGAAATTCTCCTACTCCATAACTAAGCAAATGTCTGATTTTTTCTTCTTTATTTTTTAACCAGAAATTAGATAAATACTTTACTGAAGGAAAAACCCAATCAGAATGCTGGTCTATATGGAAAAGAATGAAATCTTTTATCTCTTCCTCTAAAAGAAATACATTCAAAAGATTATGAACATCTGCCAAAAATACCTTTTTATCTCCCAACTCTATCAAAATATATCTGTCTTTACCTAATCTATAGTAATTCTTTCCTACTTTTATCCTAAAAACTTTTTCTCCTAACTCTAAATTCTTTAAATCCTTATCTAAAAGAGGAAGTTTTCTTTGTTGAATAATCACCCTTCCTCCGTCTTTCTCTTTTATCTTTTGCTCAAGCAGTTTAAGTGCTTCTTGATAAACTTTTTTATTTATGTTCTCCTCTTTAAAACTTCTCCACAACTTATATCTTACCTCCTCCTCACCTAATATAAGAAAGGCTTTAGTTAAAAATTTAACTGGTTTGCTATAATCAGGAGAGGTATGCTGCATCTTTAATCTTTTCACTAAACTTTTTGCGTCTTCTTTTAAAATCTCTGCTGCTTTTTTATTTATCTTTTCAGGAGAAGGTAGCTGAGAAAATTTTTCTTCTATTACCTTTAGTCCTTCTTCTAAACCAATATAAATATCAGAGTAAGGATATAATCTTTCTACTTTTGAAGGATGAAAATACTCTTCTAAAGTATAAAACCCTATATCTAAACAAAGCTCTCCGTGCTTTCTTCCCAACGCAGAAGGTAAATTCACAATTCTACTTTCTATCAAATCTAATCCTAAATTATTCACCCTTTCTTTTAAACAAGCAGGAAACTCTTCTCTCAACTCCATCTTTTCTAAAACATCCAACTCTCCTAACTTAATTACCTCCAAATCTAAATCTTCAATTATCTGAGAACTCCAGTCTATCTCCTGTGATGTTTTATAAAGATAGGTGGGACTGCCAGTTATAGCAATTGCGACTTTATATCCTTTCTCATTAAGCTTTAAAACAACATCAAATAAAATTTCCAATAAATTCTTTCTTCCCTGAGGAGTAATAATCTGCCAGGCTTGAGGGCTAAGATAACTTGGCATTTTATAGTTCTTCTCAAAGATACCCCCGTCTTTTTTCTGCTTACTAAAATTGACAGAAATATCTCTATTTAAAACACTCATTCCTTCCTCATCATTTAACTCTTTTCTTAAAATTTCTTTACCTTCAAATTCAACATAATCTAATACTTTTTCTATTTCTTCTCTTATCCATTCATAAGGTATAGAAAAAATCTCTTTATTAATTCTTCCTTCTTCTATATCTTTCTTTATCGCTCTTCTGCTTAATCCATGAAAATCCCTTAATACCTCTATAAATTCTTTTAAAGTTACTCTCTTTAAAGGCTGATTATCTTTGGAACGGGAGGCAGTTATATCTCCAATCCTTTCTCCCTGAGGAGTGCTTAAAACATTTATCAACGACATATCATCACATAATACTCCTTTCTTGGTAACAGGATTAAAACTTTTTACAAAAATTCTAATATAAGGTTCCATTTTCCTTTGCACTACTTCTTTAACCCTTTCTTTAACTTCCTCATTCCATCTCTTGTAATTTTCGGTTACTCTTTTAATTGCTTCTATTCCATCCTCTCCTTCTAAAAACTCTACTGCCATTACTGCTCTTAAGGAAATCTCATCATAATAAGGATCATCGTAGCGAGAAATTACCATAAATACCTCACCAGGAGTAGCTACTGCTTCTCTATCTATCTTTTTAAGTTCAGCTAAAGCCTCAATTCTCTTTTTAAATACTTCCAAAATATTTTCTATAGAGTAACAGGCAGCAGGGTTGAATTCACTAATACTTACAAAAAGAGGATATTCTTTCTCTTGTGTTTTAAAAGTTACTTTATAACTTACATCTGGACGATTATGCACAGCAAATTCTATTTTTACCTCCTCTATCTTTTCTGATCTTTCCACTTCAGGAAAAATCTTTACTAATACTTCTCCTAATAATCCTTTCTCTATAAGAATCGAAATATCTTCCATATCTATATCAGGAACAAATACCCATCCTAATTTTTCCCGATGCTCTTTTATTACCTCTTCAGAAGGCATAATCTTTTCAATCTTATCTTCTCCTATAGAGTATTCTTGAGAAATAGAACCAGAAACTGCCTTCTTGATTATCTCCTCAACATCTTTATCTCCCCCATCTTTTGTTTGCTTAGAGAACTTTTTCTTAAACTTACCTCTTGGTTGTTTTACATCTCTCCTATATATCAATCTTTTAACTCTACCATAGGTAACCTCTTTTCCAGCTTTAATCAATTCTTGAATAATTAAATTTATTTCTTCCTCTGATACAGATCTTCCAAATATAAGCTTTGAATTCTGAGCCAATTTTTTTGAATCTATGATGGTAGCCTTAAAGTGTTGTAAGGCGTTTTCAACTAACCACTTATCTGATCTTTCCTCCCAATTTTTAGCTCTCTTTATCACCTTAAAACAATATCCATCAGATATCTCTACTCCAAATTTTTCTCTTACCACTCTTTTTACCTGTAAAATAGAAACTATCTTTTTCTTGTAGCTATTAGGATATCCTTTAGCCAAGAAGAAGATATCACTTGAAGGTAAATTTAATCCTTTCTTTTCAGCATAGACTTTAATTTCTGGATATAGGTCTATTATCTTTCTGTAGCTTTTAGGATAAATCTTAGCTAAACAGAAGATATTGCTTTGAGATAAACTTAATCCCTTCTTCTCAACATAGGCCTTAATTTCTGGATATAGGTCTATTATTCTCCTGTAGCTTTTGGGATAACTCTTAGCTAAATAGAAAATATCACTGGGAGGTAAACTTAATCCTTTCTTTTCAGCATAGGCTTTGATTTCTGGATATAGGTCTATTATTCTCCTGTAGCTTTTGGGATAACTCTTAGCTAAATAGAAAATATCACTGGGAGATAGATTTAATTTCTTTCTCTCGGCATAGGCTTTAACTTTTGGATAAAGGTCTATTATTCTTTTGTAACTGTTGGGGTATCTTTTGGCTAAATAGAAGATATTGCTTTGAGATAAACTTAATCCTTTCTTTCCAGCATAGGCTTTGATTTCTGGATATAGGTCTATTATCTTTCTATAGCTTTTAGAATAAAACTTGGTTAGACAGAGAATATCACTTGAAGATAGATTTAATTTCTTTTTCTTAGCATAGGTTTTAATTACTGGATATAGGTCTATTATTCTTCTATAGCTTTTAGGATAGGTTTTAGCTAAATAGAAGATATCACTTTGAGATAAATCTAATCCTTTCTTTTCAGCATAGGCTTTAACTTTTGGATAAAGGTCTATTATTCTTCTGTAACTGTTGGGGTATCTCTTAGCTAAAAAGAAAATATCACTTGGAGATAAACTTAATCCTTTCTTTTTAGCATAGGCTTTGATTTCTGGATAAAGGTCTATTATTCTTTTATAACTTTTAGGATAACTTTTAGCCAAGAAGAAAATATCACTGGGAGGCAAACTTAATCCTTTCTTTTCAGCATAGGCCTTGATTTCTGGATATAAAATACGGGCTTTTTTCTCTACTGCCTTTTTGAACTCATCAAATTCAATTTTTTCAAATCTGATTATTATATTTCTTCTTTCCTCAGGAGTTAGCCTTTCCCATTCCTCATTGTATCTATCAATCGGATAAGGTAAATTTCTCTCTTCTTCTCTAATACTCTTATCAATACTTATCCCTCTCTCTTTCATTCGGTTTGCTATAGAATACAATCTAAAAGCAATCCATGGAGTCTTAGATGCACGGGAAGCAAGTTCTTTAATAACTGCTGGAGATAGACATTTTTGTGGCAATACTTCTGGCAAAACTAATCTACCGCTTTCATCATAGATACGTGGTGTGTGAATAATAGTGGGGGGCTCTTTCCATTCAGAAGAAACTTCAAGTGGAATCCTATCCTCCTCTTTTGCTGTTTCTTTGCCATTTACTTTATTTCGCCTTCTCCATAACTCTTCATTTTCCTCAAAAAACTTCTCATAGGAAAAATAACCATTCTCCAGCTCAACTCCAAATTCTTTAAGTCCGTATCTTCTACAATTTCCTCCATCTTTTCCTCGATTGGCGAAATTAATAAAAACAGATATTTTAAAAGAAGATTTATCTTTTTCTGTCTCTTTAAAAAATATCCACCAGAAATTGCGATGCAGAACGCCTTCCTCAGCCTGATTGAGTAACAAATCCTCTAAAAAATTGGAAGGAAGCCTCAATTTATCTATCAGCCTTCTTACAAAATGCAGACGCAAAGCATTCTCTACAGGCAAATCTATCTTATAAATTAAAGAAGAAAAAATCGCTGGTTCAGATAAAAGAGATAGAAATTCTTTACCTGCCAAATCCTCATCTTTTACAATTTCTCCTGCTGTTTCTAAAGTTTTCTCTATCAACCAGCCCTCTAAAAGTTCTCTTGAACTCCAGCCATAGTATTCTAAAGGAATAGGTTTATGACAACTTTTAATATACTGGATAAAATTAGAACCGAAATTCTCCTTTTTACTTAATACCTCTAAAACAGAAGAGTTAAAATTAAGCCACTCTATTGCTTGCAGAATTTTAAGAAATAAATCAAAAGGCTGATTTTCTGAAGTAACAAAGACAATTATTCCCCCTGAAAGTCGGTCAAGAACAACATCAGGAATATTTTGAGCAACTTTTGGCGGAAAAAGACTTTTATCCCCAACCCAGATTTTAATCTCCTCTTTTTTAAACTGAGAGGAAGAAAGACGACTCTCCCAGTATCTTACATCTTGAAAGGCTTCATCTTCAAAAAGAGAAGCATAGGTAAGTATTTTTCTATATAAACATTCCTCTTCCAAAAATACTTTAACAAAAGAGGGGTCTTTTTCTGTTAAATTTCTCCAGAATCTCTCAAATTCAACCGGCTTCTTCTCTTTTAAAATCTCCTCTAAAGCCTCTTCACTAATTGCATTTATTTTCAATAAACTTTCCCTTTTTTCTTTTAATTTTTCAAGAATAAAATCTTTAAACTCTTCTAAACCTTCAAGAGTAGTAGTATTAAAGCGATAAGCAAACTCTTTTCTTATCTGAGACAAAATCTTCTCTATTTTAATATCTTTATAAAGAAGAATTTCCTTTTCCTCTTCCTCTGCTATCTTTGAAGCATAATAGATTTTTCCTCTTATCTTCTTTCTATTCCAGGGAAGAAGAATATAGAATTGAGGGGTTAAAAATCTTCTTACACAGTACTTAGGATACCAGTAATCAGCAATAGCACTCCAGGCTTGACCTAAACCTTTCCTGGCAATCTGATATGCACCCTCCAGTCCACCTATTAAATTTCCGCCAAATTTAAAAGCAAAAAGAGTAGAAAGTGTAGTAAAAAGAGCATCTTTTTTCACCTCATTCCAACAGGCCTCAAGAGGTGCTCCTTCTTTTTTGCGAGTATAGTAAGACCACCAAAGTCCTAAAGCTCCTATGATTAAAGATCTTGGAAAAAGAGCCCAATGAGGTTGCCAGCCAAAAAGATTAACAAATATCCAAAGTATGCTGTAACCTAAAATGGTAAAAATTGCAAATCCCTGCAAACCTCGTTTCAACCAGTAAGCAAAACCATGCCAGTCTATAGCATCCAAAGACCATTTACTTATATCATTTCCATGCCATAAGATTTGAGAAGGCACTGTAGCACGAATAAAGACAAAGATATGCCAGCAAGCCCAGGAAAGGATTGCCCACGTCAGTCCTAAAGTATTAGCAAGAGTAAAATAAAAAATAACTCCTACAACTATTAAAGATAAAGTTATCCAGAAAATATCTTCTTCAGTTGCTTTTTTATTCCTGTGAATGATTTCAGAAAAACAATCTTTGTTATTATCATTGTTAATATTAACAATAAAATTTGCTTCATTCTTTTCTTTCTCTATCCCAAACAATCTTAAAGATATTAAAAACAGGATATACTCTACAGGATGTTTAAGGAAATAAATTCTATCTAATCTTTGGGTGGCTGCTTCATTTAATCCTTTCAGGTGAGATTCTTCATGTCTTATAAGGTAGTCTATTAAGGCTTGAAAAGATAGAGATTTTAAACTTAAAAGTTTTTTGGGAGGAGCACGAGTAGCTAAAGATTTTAATATTTCTATTCTTTTTGAGGTAATATTTGCCTGGGACAATCTATTCAATTTTGTCTTTTCTGCTAACTTAATCTTATTATTACCAAAGTACTTTAAGAAATTCTCTAATTCTTTCTCTGTAGGTTCTCTTACTCTTCCTTTCAATTTTAAAGGAGCCAGTTCATAATGGGTGTGCATCAAGTCTTTCTCCTCTATACCTAATTCCTGCATGAGAGAGGCAGCGATTATATGATAAAAAGTTAAAAGATTAATCTCGGAAAGATTCTCCAAGGGTGTGGTAGTTTTCTCTTTTTCTCTAAACTGAGCCTCAAACCAGGAGACAACTTCTTTATTTCTTTCTACACTTCCAGAAATCTTGAAAAGTTTAACATTTTCTTTCTCTTCCATCACTTCTTTTACCCACCTTATAAAATGTGAATCATCTTTCTGGCTGATACAGATAAGATTTACTCCCTCCTTTTCTTTAGAAATCCTTTGAGAAAGAATTAAAGGTTCTTTATGCTGACCTGATAAAGTAGCTACAATTACTGTATCAGGAGAGGCTATATCTGCCACAATAGGACTGTTAATAAACATTACCTTAACATTCTTCATCTGAAATAGGCGTGCTCCTAAAATCTCAGATAATCTAAAAGTTCTTCCATAGCTTAAAAATACTATATAACCCCCTTCCCATATTGATTGAATGATACTTTCAATTATTTCTTTTAAAGCTTCTTCTTGATCTTTAACAGTTTCTTTAAATTCCTCAATTTCTTTAATAATTTCTTTCAAAATCTCTTTTACTCTCAAAGAACTACTCTTTCCTTCCATAACTGCCTGAATAAGAGAAAGAATAAATACAAGAGAGCTATATTCAAAAAGAGTCCCTAAGGGAACAAATCTTCCTATCTCTTCTTTTTCTATCCAATCCTCTTTTGTTCTTCCCTTAAGATAGATAATTTTTGCTCCTTTGTTTTCAAAATAAGAGATATTTTCTTTTGCTTTTTCTTTTGCTTTAGGAGTAGTAAGAAGAATAAGTTTTGCTCCTTTATCTACTAAAGTCTTGGTATAGGTAATAGTTGAAGGTGTGGTTGAGGAAGCAGTTACAGCAACTACAAAATCATTCTCTTTGGTACCAAAATCAAAAGGTATATTCTCATCGCCCTGGAAAACTATCCTTGTATCTATACCTAATTTATTAAACCAGTTAGATATATATCTGGATACCAGACCACTTATCCCTGCTCCAATAAATACTTCCTGAGGTTTATGCTCATATAAAGAGATTATTCTCTCATATAAAGAGATTATATTTTCTATTAAAGAGATTTTATTTTCTGTATCTGTCTCCTCTATCAATCTTTTCTTTAAATCGGTTATTTCCTTCTTTAAAGAGGCAATTTTTTTCTTTAAATTCCTTCCTGATAGTTTTTTCATTCCTATCAGCCACTCCAATAAATCAGTAAACTCTTTATCTTCCAAACTTCTCTCTATTTTCCTAAGATTATCAACAAGAATATCTATGGTTTTTAAAGCTATTTGAGAGTAAGAAATCTTTTTAAAAGGCGCAGGTTTTGCTTTCTTTATCTCTTCCAAAATCTCTCTTGTTGCCTGATAATAATTAGAAGAATTAATAATATAGCCTCCTACAATC